>Ga0233432_10000212_pt1 | contig 54904 bp, 43 predicted proteins | sample SI_122_August201_6_FD_179870 | JGI IMG/M metagenome (GOLD analysis project Ga0233432, IMG submission 179870) | Seawater microbial communities from Saanich Inlet, British Columbia, Canada - SI_122_August2016_10_MG | ecosystem: Environmental > Aquatic > Marine > Inlet | place: Canada: British... | reverse complement strand
CCATTCCTCGTCGTCGGCCTCGTCGTCGGCCTCGTCGTCGGCCTCATCGTCGGCCTCATCGTCGGCCTCATCGTCGGCCTCATCGTCGGCCTCATCGTCGGCCTCATCGTCGGCCTCATCGTCTTCGTCATCTACTTCTTCCCATTCTTCGTCCTCATCTCCATCCTCTTCGTCCTCATCTCCATCCTCTTCATATTCATATTCGTCTTCATCTCCTTCTTCGTCTCCTTCTTCATCTCCGTCTTCATCTCCGTCTTCATCTCCGTCTTCATCTCCGTCTTCATCTCCGTCTTCATCTTCATCTTCATACTCGTACTCTTCGTCTTCATATTCCTCATCATCCTCCCAGTCTTCATCCTCATCTTCACTTTCATCTTCAGAGATGACAATTGGGAGAGATTGCAGGTGACTCTTTGTTGGATCGAATAAATCATCTGCTTGCAGCAGTTCTGGAAGTTCGTTCCAACAGAACATTTCTCCGCCAGATTTATCTTGTTGTTTATCAGGGTTCAAAACTATTGCCACAGCTGCGTCTCCTAGAGTCCATTCACGATATCAGTTGACGAAGAATACACCACACTAAATTTTGTACGATCACTGACTTTTCTAGCCAAGAACATTTTCGAGGATACAAACTAAAATGATTTTAGCTAGATTGCTTATCTGGAATAATTGTATTCCGACAATTCGTTGTCGGCTTTTTTGAAAGATAACTTGCGTACATGCTCCATATAAGGCCATTGGCTAAATGTCTATCCGGTGGCCATAGATGCGCTTTCTGAGATGAGCGAGCTACGCCTCAGTGGCCCGGCAATATGCCAATCGACGACTCACGGTGCAAGGACTGGTCTAGTTTCGGGGTTAGCATCGGTTAATTTTCTGAAGATTGGGTTTCGCCTTCCGTGGATTCTAGTCCAATAGTGGGCAAGTCTTCAATTCGTCCCAGGCCGAAAACACGTAAAAAATAACGGCTCGTAATGTAGAAATTTGGTCTTCCGAGATCATCACTCCGGCCACCGATAGCTACAAGCTCCCTATCAAGGAGCTGTCGAAGCATTTCTTCTGCGCCAACGCCGCGAATGGCCTCTACCTCTGCACGCGTTACGGGCTGCCGATATGCAATGATTGATAGGGTCTCCATGGCAGCATTGGAGAGCCTATTCTCTGTAGAGTAGTCAATAGTTCGCCGTACCCAGGGGCCAAATTGGGGCCTGGTAACGAGTTGAAAACCCCCAGCCAGATGTTCAATACGAAAAGCACTGCCAGAATCATCAAAGAAGGTGTTAAGTTCTCGTAAAAGTGCACGAGCACGAGTTCCATCAGAAAGTCGAGCTAGTTTAGCGAGGCGTCGTGTTGGCAGTGGTTCACGGGCGACAAACAGCGCTGCCTCAAGTTGTGCGAGTTCAGGACTCCGAAGGCATGACGGAGTGGCAGAAGACTGCTCACTTGGTCGTTGCTTCTGGATGGAAGTAATGTTCACTCGCTGGGGCTTGGTGCATAGTGGAGCTAACGGTATTTGATTATTTGGTTGGATGAAAGAACGCTGAGCCCTCCACGAAAATCCCCACTTCACTTTTTTACGCATGCGAGAAGAAACAAATCGTGTCATCAGAATCTACAACTCAAACTCTTTGAAGTGGTGATAACTATTGGTTTGTGTAACCTTGGCTGCTCAAGGTTCTCATTTCAGTTCCGTAGTAAATTTACCGCTGGCTTTGTTGCCACATTTAAAGGGCGTTTTTCTTGCCAGCGACATGCTTGTTGAAATAAGCTTTCAAGAACGGCAGATTCACTTGAAGCATGTGCGTGAAAAAGACGTTGCAATTCGCCTTCAGCATCGACGGAAAGCCGACAACTTCCGTGATACCAGTTATTACGATCAGTCGCTGGCTTAATAATGAGTCGGTGTACCCCAGAAGTAATTAATTTATCCCTTAATACAGTAGTTGACGCCTGCGCCTGTTGTTGGTGTTGCTCAGTAAATGAGCCAGTAGGAATGTCCGAAAACGCGGGTTTTTCTAATGGCTTCTTTCCTTTGACTAGAAGTGGCATATTTGGTGCTTCATTAAAGTTAGTGAGCTCTAGGGTCGTGTCAGCGGCTGCTGATTGATAAAGAATCATGCCTGAGAAATAGTTGATCGGTGCGAGAAGAATCTTCTTGCAAGCCGTTCGCATTTCATTCGGTATTTTATGAGAAAACATTGCAATCATTGGAACAATTGTCATGCACGCAAACATTAAGAATGTACGGAACTTCATAGCGGTGTTCTTCAAAAAAATATCCAATGACTTGTCAGGATAGCACCATGACCTTTGAATTCGGAAGATACCTACAGTCGCAAATGAGAACAACGGGAAACTGGAGAGGCAAAGAAAGCTAGAGGGCCTTCTTACAAGGATTCTGAAGATTATGTACCACAAAATCTCACTTGCGCAGCTTACTTTTTTTGAAGCCAGAATAAGATTGAATAGTGAGAAATCCCCATGGAGAGTTTTCATTGAATCTGGGTACTTCTCAAATTAAATGACTTTGGCCCTGAAAAAAAAGTTTTGAAAGAAACACTCTGATCAGTTCGGCCGATAACGCGATGGTGTGTTGGGGCTAGGCAGACATTATTAGCAAGAATAAATGTTGATATGTTTTTTCAACCAATTTCGGTGTGATTTAAAAGCGACTGAGGTTCTTTCAAAGCAAGCAGATGGATGCACGGTAAATGTAGGAAATGATTCGTCATGAGACCCTGTCTTTTTCCAACTGTCCAGGATGACTGTCATGTCATCTAATGTTACTTTTGTTTGAACTGGAACTGATGCGACTCGATTCTTTTTTGAAAATATCAGGTCTGATATTGAGGGCAAAATTATGCTCGGACTTGGGGATTTGTAAGTGGACAGTGCCTCGCAGTGAATCGATATCAATTAAAGATGAATGAGGGTGATTCAGCTGAACTGATAGGTCGACCCAGCAGTGGCCTGGCATAGGCGTTGGCCTAATAAGACCACATCTGTTTAAAAGAGGGATATTTCTCCATTCATTTTTTCGAATAGGACTGAAGTTGGGGGCGAAATAATAGCAATGGGACGGAGACGTGATTCCCGAGCAAGACGCAGAATCATGTGGATGTCTTTTATGCCATCTAAGTCAAGCAGATTAGTACGCTGAATGGCAACACGGACTAGTTCATCTGATACTGAAGAAAAAAACACCTTTTTCCCTGCTCTGGGCCTTGAGAGACGGGCCCGGTATTTTTTGTATAAAAAATACATTGAAGGCGGGATAGGACTGTGATTTCTTCAACTGCCTTCGAGAATAATAAAGCGGATTATGAAAAGTGAAAATTCTGAGTTTGACTAATCTCAGATGAAATTATGTGATTATTTGTTTATTGGTCGACCAGTTTAATGAGTTCATCAAATTGGATGTTCTCTTCAGGCAGTGAGAATACCGTTGTTTCCGAGAAGCGTTTTGTTTCACGTAAGACAAAAGCACGGTGAAGACGGGAAGTCGGAAAGCAGCTTTACCAGTTGCTTTAGGCAAGGCTTTTTAAATTGCTGGAATAGCAATCAGGCCGAGTTTCTCAAGGTTGTTAGCAGCATTCATTCGCATTGAAAGTGAGCCATGATTCAATTGGTCGATAAGTTGCGGTTTCTTTTGGAATGCATGCTGTCGTGAAAAAGAGAGGCATATTCAGAAGAGAAATCCGGGGCGAAGTATCGCCTTTAGCGAAATGTCACATTTAAGGTTCTTTGGTAGTCTTTTATTGCGGTCAATCCGCAACCTTGTGAAGAAAAAATTTGTACAATCGAATATTATTTTAGGCTCGTTAATGGATACAAATGAAACCACAAGTAACTCTCATTCAAGATATTGAGGCATGTAATCCTATAAGGATGTTCAAGGTAATTCTTTGAGCTGGCGGCTATGGCAACAATCGCAATTAGTCTTTGTGGAGAGGGGCGAGGACACGCTACAAGGATCTGTTCCCTTGTAGAAAAACTTGAGCAGTATCATGACATTCGTGTGTATACGTCTGACGATGGGTACCATTTCCTTCAGAATAAGTTTTCTGATGGACATTCAAGTGTGACGGTAGTGAAGATTCCTGGCATCACTTTTCAGTACAGTGGTGGGCACTTAGATGTTATTCGTACAATAAAAACAGGACTGGACTACAACGCGAAAGAAATTGGAGCTTTAGTTGATCGGTTGATTCGTGATCTTGAGACATACCAAGTTTCGTTAGCTATTACAGACTTTGAGCCCGGTTTGCCGAGAGCAGCAGCGCGCTACGGCATTCCTCTAATTAGTGTTGATCACCAACACTTTCTACTGGCCTATGAATTAGACGCTTTACCACAATTGTTACAGTGGCATGCTTGGTTCATAGGAAATGCCGTTTGGATGTATGTTAGTGAAGCCTCAGAAATAATTATCTCAGCTTTTTTTATGCCTAAACTCCGGTCTGGGTGGGAGCATGTTAAACAAGTAGGCCCTCTGCTTCGCCATGAGATTATTTCGAAAGTGCCTCGCGACGACGGATACGTTTTGAGCTATCTCCGTAGACATACTCCATGGTCAATGATTGAGATTTTGGCTGATTGTGGCCTCCCGGTAAAGGTCTATGGCCTTGGCGAAAGAGCGTCGATCGGACAGCTCTCTTTCCGGCCAATCGATGAGTGTCAGTTTGCAGAAGATCTTGCCCATTGCCGAGCTGTTGTGTCGGCGGCCGGGAATCAACTTATTGGAGAGGCGTTACATCTTGGAAAGCCTATGTTTGTCTTGCCTGAGAGGGCTCATGGCGAGCAGTCAACAAATAGTTATTTTCTGCGAGATACTAAGTGTGGTGATTTTGAGTATCTCGAGCAGGTCACTTTACGTCAGATAAAAATCTTTCTTGATAATCTTGAACAATATAAAGTTCCATTATCCAAAATGGTTGGGCAAATGGATGGTACTCAAACTGTTGTTGAGATTATCCAACGATGGATTGGTCAGCATGAAAGCAATCCTTAACGGAGCTGACGAAACATAATCGAGCTTACGGCGTCAGGGATTTCACGATCATTGGGATGATTGATCGAATAGCTCTGCCTCGGTGACTTATCAGACTCTTCACTGCCTGTGAAAGTTCTCCAAATGTTTGATGGTATTCGGAAATAATGAAGTAGGGGTCATATCCGAAACCGCTCTTGCCCCTGGCGGACTTGGCAATATGACCGTAGCAACGACCGTCAGCTGTTGCTTGTATTGTTCCGTCCGGCGCGGCTAGTGTCGCATGACACGCGTAGTACGCGATACGACGAGCGTGAGGTGTTTGAGCGAGTCTTTCAATGAGAAGCGTGTTATTTTCCGCGTCAGTGGCCTGTGGGCCAGCAAAACGTGCTGAATAAACGCCGGGTGAACCTTCAATTGCATCAACAACCAGCCCGCTGTCCTCTGCTAAGACCCAGTGGTTGAGCGCTTGAGCTTGCTGAACAGCTTTTAAAGCTGCATTTTCAGCAAATGTACTGCCAGTTTCAGCAACACTGACAGCAGACGTAAAATCTCGTAACGACTTACATTTAATTTTGTATGGATCGAGTAGAACAGATATTTCCTGCTGCTTTGCCAAGTTCGTTGTGCCAATTACAAGTGTTGTTGGCAAAGAGGAATTCATCACCGTTTGTGTTCCAGAAGAAAAGAGCTTTCCTCGTAAGAAGAATTTAACGTCGTCCAAGGGGAAGGCGAGGCACATCAATTGGTCGTGGGTCGACGTCAAGAAGAATACCATCAACTCGCTTTGGAAGAATGGTTCCCATGGCTAGCTTTTCAGGGTCTGGACCAAGGCCATTTTTAATCCGTATAAATTCAGGATGTGGTTGCTGAGGTCCACCTTGATTTCCAACAGTTACCTGAGAAAGACTTCCAACACAAACAACACTCGATTCCCGATCGTGAAACTCCCAAGCTTGCCAGCCTTGTTTTCGTAACGCTTCTGTAAGTCGGTGAGCGTTTTCTGCAGCTTTGATGAGTCGACTCTCTGCCCCATCGTCATTTGATGCATCCATTGCTCCTTGACCGAAACTTCCGGCACCAGTGAATGTTGCTACACGCACGCTATAGCGACCAGGGCAATCAAGCAGGCTATGGTCGACATCAGCATTCATTTCAATCACAAAAGAATCAAGTTGTGGCCGACTAAAATATTCAGAGGGCAGAAGAGGATTAGGAATCATAAAAGCCATTCGCATGGGGGCTTTTGCAGCTTGTTTATCCAGGCCTATCATGCGACGGAAGTCAGAGAATGCGCGACTTTTTCCTTTATCGCCCAATAGGGCCTGTGGTCGCAGAGATTTGATTTTTGAAAGAGTTTTTTGTGCTCTGGAATCATTGCAAGAAGCAAAGTCTCCAACCATTACAGCAACTTCGAGAACTTGTGTAGAGTTGGCATACTTCATTTTCTTTGGTGATCCGTCAGGGTTAAGCCCAAGGCCACGTTGTTCGCCCGTAAAATCAAATGCTTTTTCATGCGTGTAAGCTGTAAGCCTGTACTCTGATCGTAATTCTTGCACGAGATCTCGTGCATCAGTTCGTGCACCGTCACCACGGAACGTCGTCGCAAGAACAAGCCAAGGACCACTACGATCAGAGAGCGGATACATCGTTCTAGAGTCAATCTTCGCATGCGGGAACCAACTTGTTGGTAGCCACCCACTTTGGGCGAACGCAGAGACAGGAAAGACAGAGAGAGCCATCGCAAGGAAAGCACCTTGCGTGTGAGCCTTACGGAAAAATGTAAATTGCAACACGATAATGAAAAAAACAGGGCGGAATGAAATACTCTTGACCAGAAATTTAGCAACGAACAAAACCGATGACGATAGGAATTTTATTTCCGGAGAAAAAGCAGGTGAGCTCAAGTAGTGAATTTAGGTAGACTAAGGTCGACTAAGGTATTTAAAGAGTTTTGAAAGTAGTTCAAGACGTGAGTGGTAATTAAAAATTTCAGCAGAATGATACAAAATTAGGTTCAATAATGCGTCGTTCACTACCTGTTGGCTTATTTGTAGTGTGGGCTCTGCTTATGGTGCTACCACCATATGCTTTGTGGACGCTTCGTGGGTCTTGGTTGGCTGATCTCGATAGCCCGAATGTACAGGCTGAATGGAATCAGTTTCGAGATGATATGAAGAAACAGTCAGACCGAAGTGGACCTGTTCAGCATAAGGTTCCTAAGAGTTCCGAGCCTCCCCTGCGGGTGTGGCTTCGTGATTACTTTTGGTTAGCTGTTGTAGCTTGGGCAGTCCTTGCTTCTGTGCTTTACGGTTTTTTTGGATTAGCGATACTTGGTGTCACCAGATCAGGATGTGCAGCAGCAGATTCTTTGCCTTCTTTGGAATAAAGTCAGTAAAGACTGTGACCGTATTCATTCGGTCAATGTTTTTTACAAGCATGTCTATCTCAATGCAGGCGTTATGTTCTTATGCTGTAAAAGTCATTGCCAGTTAACTTATGCTTGCGATCAAAAACGGATAATCCCTTGTATGCAGATTGCCCTGTTTGCAGATTGTTCACTTGGATGAAGATCAGAAGGTATGCTCGTTCAGATCATTTCATCATAATATGAGATATCTTCCATGAGAGGAAAGTCTGCACCATATTTCTTTCGAAATCGCTCTTTTGGAATTGCCAGATGTGGTCTAACGACCGAATAAATCATCGGGCATCGTGTTCCTAGCAGCACGACCGACGTCATCGAGTGTTCGACGCTGACCGACTGTATGCCACGGAGTAATATCCTCCAACTCGGGCATCATTTCAAGAATTTGACTAATTAGTTGCGTCACGAGTTCACTACCCGCACCAATTCCAACTTGTTCACGAATAGCTGCTGCTGTTTTCATGAGTTTCACCATTCTTGAGCGCACCAGAACGGGCCCAGAAAGCTGGTCCTCGCCATCTTCTAGAAGTTCAGCGAGGGGAACATCAAGAACTTTTTGCCACCTTAATAGATCAGATACTCGAAGATCACTGTTAGCTTGTTCTTGCTTACGAACTACAGCCATTTCTATGCCAAGTCGACGGGCAACATTTCGTAAAGTGACACCCTGTCTCTGACGCACCTCAGAAATTTTATGAAATTGTTTTTGATAACTATTTTTTGTTTTGGTATTTCGACTTCGCTGACGAGGAACCTCTGCTTGAGGAATATCTTCAACAGCAATGCACTTGGAATCGGCCTCAGCTCGTGCTGCATCTGAGTATGGGGAGTCTACAAGAGCCAATGGGTCTTGGTAAACAGAATCTTGGTTATCGAAGTCTTCCTGACTCTCGAGTCGATATGGTACCGTAGCCATTGCATTTTTCTCCTCGTAAGCAAACCCAAAACGTTTCCTTGATGAAAATGGTTTAGGTTGAATACCGACACATTGGCTTCAGAATCGCTTACGATTTTCGAATATCCCAAAATGTGAATATGCAGGAAAGTCGTGAGCGAGAAGAAGGAATTGTGACGTTTTTGCTCACCAGATCGGACCATGCCTTGCCCGCATGTCCGGCTAGTAAGATAATATAACCCGTATCTCCAAAAGAAAAGTCTCGAAGACGAATTTGTCTGCAAACTGTTTTTCTGGAACAACCCAAACCATCATTTCATGTATTACGCAAAGGTTTAGGGAAACGTTCGGTTAAAAATAAATAGTTTTAAAGATCACGATTTTCCATTGGTTTTTTGATCAAAATCGGGACAATTTGGTGCTGAAACAGTGTATTTGTGATTCCAAGTAGTCAATCATCATGGAGTATTAGGGTATGTCCGTAATCTGGAATCAAAAATTTTCACTACCAGACTACTACTCATCGGCACTAATTCAATTTGATGAGGTTGTAGTTGATGGGCCGGATGCTATCCAATTTATCAGCAACTTTGTAACTGCCGAAATTAATGGCTTAAAGGTGAACGAAGGGTGTGATGCCTTTTTCTGTGACGCGCGAGGCTGGATACTTGATATCGCCTTTGTGCTTCGAAATGCCGACAAGATTCGAGTTTTTGTTGCACGGGGTCGAGGCCAAGATATAGCTGGTCATCTTAGCCGTTACCACATACAAGAAAAGCTTACTATTCACCAGACGCAGGAGAAAATTCATTCAGTGCTAATGTCTGGTAACGCCGAAAGTTGGTTGGAAAAACACTTCGAAATATCAAAACCAATCAACCTGTATCAGCAGTTTTCAGAAAAAGCTAATAGTAACTTGTTTTCAACAAGAACAACTCTTGCAGCATTAATGGCAGTCGACTGGATATCTTCAAGAAATTTCTTTCTCATGGTGCCAGAAGAGAAGAAAAGTGTTCTTGAAGACTGTCTTAAAGCCAATGCCTTACCCAACGTTACTGATGAAATTATTACTTACGCAAGACTTCAGCAAGGGTGGCCGTTAGCAAGCGATATCCCAGAGAAGACGCTTCCTCAAGAAGTTGGTTTACATGAGCGAGCAGTTAGTTTCACAAAAGGGTGCTATCTTGGGCAAGAGACGGTTGCTCGACTGGATGCACTTGGGCATGTGAATCGGCGACTCGTGGTTCTTGAGGTGGAACAAGGGGAGTTGGTGGTAGTAGGTGACAGCGTGGCAAGCCGAGGTGATGTTGTATCACACGTGACATCAGTCGGTTACTTTAGGCGGCATGATAGCGCACTTGTTATGGCGATCATTCCACTCAAATTACTTCATTCTCAAGAGAATATTACTGTAGCTGGAAGAAGAGCGACCGTGGTGTCTTCAGCCCTCCTTGATACCCTTGCAACGTAAGACCTAGAGGAATAATAAAATGCAAACTGGTTCTGAGGATCAGCTTTTTGAGTCACAGCGATTTCAAGTTGTAAGGATGGTAGAACAATGTCGTGACGGAATTTCACGATCAAAGGATATTATCAAGCATCCTGGTAGTGTTGGTATTGTTCCATTTGTCGATGATGAGCAAGTTTGTCTCATAGAGGTTCTTCGACCAGCTGTTGGCCGAACGCTGATTGAAATTCCGGCGGGCACGCTTGACCGTACAGAGTCATTGCAGGCTGCTGCAATTCGGGAACTTGGAGAAGAAACAGGTTATCAGTCAGATTTTTTAGAGAGCCTTGGTGAACTTTGGATGTCACCCGGTATTCTTCATGAGAGGATGCATCTTTTTGTAGCAAAAGGTTTACGAAGTGGACGTCAAGCACTTGAGCCGAACGAGTACATCGAGCCACGAATCATGCAATTGAGTGAAGCTATCGCAATGTGTCACAACGGCATGATTGAGGATGCAAAAACAATAGCAGCTTTATTTCGAGCTGATTATTGGCGGCGTTCCTAAGGCCCCTTCCGTTTTCGTGGTCTCAGACGTCTGTCTGTCGAGCAGGAAGAGAAGTCCTCCAACCAGTCCTGTCCCGATTGTTGTCAAAAACCAGAGGAGTCCAATGGCAACAGCCTGTTCTCCAGCAACACCCCAGCGACTGAGCAGGAGCGCCATTCCTCCCTCCCGAATTCCTACGCCGTTGATACTAATCGGAAGAACAATTGCTAAAGCAATTAATGGAACAACAGAGAACCAAATGCCCAGTCCAAGTGTGACGCCGATGCCGCGGGCCATTAATGCAACAGAAATTGATGCACCAACCTGGACAATAAGACTCCAGGCCACGGCTCTTCCCATAAGACTTGGACGCACTTGGTATGGAAGAAGTTGAGCCAGAAATTGGCGAAGTTTGTGATTTGCTGGAAGTAGGTCAAGAAAGCGATCGAGATTACCAATAGTCAATCGAAATCCAAGAAGCACGCTAGCAAATAGAATTGCTGCCACGGCAATTGTAGAGGCCGGGGAAAGGCTCAGCTTAAGTGATAAGATCGCTGAGCCGGCTAATACCCCGAGTGCAGAGACGCCAGCAAGACGATCAGCGAGTATTGTACAGCCCGCAAGCAGGCGGCCACGGTTTGTATTTGAGAGTCGATAAGCTTTGACGACATCACCACCAATTGATGACGGAAGACAAAGATTGAAGAAGACTCCTTCGAAAAAACGCCATATAAAAAAACTGGTGGAATGTAGAAATCCAATAGGTCGTGCAAGTGAGGACCAGCGAATACCAGCAACAATCTGGATTACGATAGCGACAGCCTGAGCAGCGGCAAACCACTGCCATTTGAGAGACTTTAAGCGTTGAACCAGAGACTCCCATTCGACTTGCTGAAGGACAAAGGCAATTAAGATTAGCGTTGCAAGTATTCGGAGACCAATGCCAATCCAGGAGTTCCGACGATCTTTTAAATGATAGGCGGACTTATGGTCCTCCAAGGTCGACGGTGAGTCATGTTGTAGGGTCGTCGACATCAGATAAAAAAATAATGGTTAAAGAGAAGATATTGTCAGATTAAAGTGCAATTATTCTACGTTGAAACTCTTAATCATAAACGGTGGTACTGTATCTGTGTGTTAATGTCGAGTCGGATTGAAATGCCGCTATCGGTGAAATAAGTGCTTTGGGATCAAAAATCATGATAAGAGAAATGTCGTATGAGTAATTTTTTGAGCAGCACGGTAAAAAATTTGATATTTGTTATTTTTTTGTTCATCTTTGGTGCCAAGATCGGAAGTTTGCTAAATGTGATTGCGTGCCGTGTTCCTATAGGAAATCCGTTGCATCCGCCAGTTCTCACTGCAATTAGACGATTCGTTTCCGTGATCATGTCCCAGTTTTGGGATGGCTTTGGTTGCATGGTCGGTGTCGAGATCGCCTTGCCGCGATACGAATTCGGTGTCCTGTGACAGACGGCTTTTCAGCAATCCTTGCAGCCCCCTTGGGAACAATATTACTACCCACTCCTTGTGGAGTTTTGCTCTCCGTGCTGTTCATACAACAAACCTAATTATTCTACTAGCTTGGGTAATTATCAGATGGGATCGAAAACGAGTTCTTGTAATATGGTGGTTAGTATCATTGCCTGGCTTGTTTTCCAGGGGCTTATTTTTTTCTTGCTTGCAGTCTATAAGTTTGAGAAAAACAGTTGAAAATATAATAGCCAGTAAAAGAATGATCTTGATGAATTGGGCGGAAGCGGGCTTGGTTAGCCTGTGTAGTCTTGCCAAGGGTGGTTGTCTTGGATTTGTCTTAAGAAGTCTCAGTTATGCCGGAGTGTATGCACCTCAGTTGCTTGCCATCATTGGAGTGGTTTACGGATGGGCGGCAGTGTTCTTGTTTTTTTGGAAGTGGTTTGATGTTTTGTTTCGGACAGCATGTAGTACTAGCTTTGAGTGCCGTGAATTTAACTCAGGCTACCACTAGAGCTTCTTCAAGGCACCGTGAATGAGAACAAAACTTCTTGTTCGATCCGCACCCTGAAATCGTACGACACCGATTGCTCGCGGTCCTAAGCCACCGACTTTTTCGACCACACCTTCACCATGATCCTCATGAAGCACCGTATCTCCGACATTGAACGAGACTTCTTTTTCTTTTCTTTGATTAAGTTTGTTTGCGGTACTAATTGCAGGAGATTGATGCGGCCTCAATGACACCTGTTGTTTTCTTAATGGTGTTGTCTGGATTTTTTCATGATCTTCTGCCTGAATGAATTCAGAGTCCATCTCTAGAACTAGTCCGTCTGGGCGAGTTTGCTCGTGCGTTTGTTTAGCGTGAGAAGATTCAATCAAATGATTATCGGAATCATCTGTTTCACTTGAAGAAAAATAATCGGCGAATGTATCATTTGAAACGTGACTTACATCTTGGTTGTGTTCGTGATCAGATGCATCCCTCATTGACGGGGCCTCGGGGCCACATAGATAAGATTCTTCTCCCATCATCTCAGTGAGAAACACACTTGGTGCTGAAATTCTTCTACTGCCACGATAGTCTCGGATTCTTGATGCACTTACGTGAACTTCTTGTTGCCCTCGTGTAATTCCGACAAAGACAAGTCGTCGTTCCTCTTCGAGTTGATCGCTATCATTAAGACTTCTTTCATGGGGAAGAATTCCATCTTCTAGAGCGATCATATAGACAATTGGAAACTCTAAACCTTTGCATGCATGAAAGGTCATCAGTGCGACTTGGTTCCCAGTTGGATCCCAGATGTCGGTGTCTGCAACGAGAGCGGTCTGTTCAAGAAATTGGCTGAGCGGATCATCATCGGGCAATACAGCTTTAAATGACTCGTCGACTTGCCTTGCCGCAGTGACAAGTTCTTCAACATTGGCAAGACGCTCATCCCCTTCTTCATCTTTTTCAGCGGCAAGCAAATCTCTATAGCCGGTTTTCTCCAGAATGGCTTCAACAAGTGGTGCAACAGCACCGTTTGACTCTTGTTGGACGGCTTGTATGGTCTGAAAAAGAAGCCCAAATTTTTCATATGCTCGTACAGCCCGGCGGGTGAGTGCAGGCACCTTTGCGGCATGGCGAGTAGCATCGAGTCGGGGCACATGCTGTTGTTCTGCCCACGCAGCGAGACGATCAAGGGATTGCTTTCCAATCCCTCGTGGCGGCACATTCACAATTCGTAGAAAAGCTTCATCATCCCGCGGGTTTTTCAAAAGCCTAAGCCAGGCAACTATATCGCGAACTTCTCGTCTTTTAAAGAATTCAAGTCCACGAACAAGCTGATACGGAACTTGATGATTTCGTAGTGCTACTTCGATAGAACGAGAAAGTGCATTTGTCCGAAAAAGAATACAGAAATCTTTTGGCTGCCGGTTGCCAATACGAATAGCATCAGCAATTTCAGTTGCAATGCGCTCGGCTTCTTCATGGCTTGTGCTATCAAGAAAAATCCGGAGAGGCTCTCCCTCAGCAGCATCAGTTCTGAGCTGTTTTTGTTTTCGGCGACTGTTGTTTGAAATAACACGGTCGGCAGCGGCAAGGATGTTGGAACTACTACGATAGTTTTGCTCAAGCGTTACGACACGAGCATTGGTATAGTCTCGCTCGAATTCAAGTATGTTCCGAATACTCGCGCCACGCCAGCCATAGATTGCTTGATCAGGGTCACCAGTTACGGCTAGGTGCTGATGATCGAGTGAAAGCCCGCGAAGGAGACAGTATTGCACGGCATTTGTGTCTTGGTATTCGTCGACCAAAATCCAGCGATGACGGGCATCGAGTTGTCGTCTTAGGTCTGGGTTATCAAGTAATAATCTAGCGGAGTGCACGAGCAAATCATCAAAGTCCACGGAATTTGAATCAAGAAGCATTTCTTGATAAACGGGCCATATCTTGATGACAATATCGTCAGCTGGGCGACCCCAACGAGGCTCGAATTGATCGGGCGTAACAAGGTCATTTTTTGCGCGGCTGATCGTAGATGCCAATTTTCCTAGCGGGGTGTGTTTCAGTGAAAGTCCTAGTTTTTTTGCCGCTCGTCTAAGCACTGCTTGTGAATCATCGGTATCTAAAATGGAATAGTCGCTTGTAAGGCCACAGAGGCGAGCGTGTGCTCTCAGTAGACGTGCAGAAAAACGGTGGAACGTCCCCATTTCAATTGGTTGTGGACCAACTAGCTCAGTGACCCTTTTTCTCATTTCATCAGCGGCTTTATTTGTAAAAGTTAAAGCAACAATCTGATGTGCGGGAACACCTTGTGTAATAAGGTGGGCCACCCGATGAGTAACGACCCGTGTTTTCCCACTGCCAGGTCCTGCTAGCACGAGAAGAGGCCCTTCCACATGCATAGCAGCTTCGCGCTGGCTCGGATTAAGCGAATCAAGTGAAATTTGCTGCATGCCTGGTATCACTACCCGTATAAAAAAGGCTCTGGCAGGAGTTTCAAGCCCACTGTCATAAATTCACAAAGTTGACTACGCAGAGGGAGTAGTCGAAATACATTTAAATTGATTATATTCAGTAGACCGTCGAGTTGTTGAAAAGATATGAACTTTTTACAACATGCCGGTGCGTTAGCATGTAGGATAACGCCTCAGACTTACTAGATAGACTTTCAGGCCATAACTTCGTCAGGCCTGAGTCATGACAAAAATTAAATGCACGGGAGGGACCCCATGCCTCGCATTCCATATAAAAGCTTGACGCAATCAGATGAACTCTCTGAAAAGTTGGAGATGAGCACTGCTGAAATTGGATTGTCTGTTCGGACAACAAATTGCCTTGAAGAAAAAGGCATTTTTACAGTTCATGATCTTTTGAACTGTACTCGAGCAGACTTGTTGAGTATTTCGAATTTCGGTGAAAAGACTCTTGAAGAAGTTTATAAATCGCTTGAAAAGATTGGTTTTTTTCGAAAGCAGCAGGCCGGCGATGATATCGTTGTAACTCGAAGTGGTACAGTCTCAAGCACGCCCTGAAAGTTTGGTCTCAACAAAATGTTGGGGCGGTTTATGAAGCCCGATCTGACACTTCATACGTATGGAGGATTGCTATGATCGTCCTTCGTGCCCAAATTATAAAGAGAGAGTGTGTTCGTTTGGTTCACCTCTCAGGCCGCCCGGAGAACTATTCGTGAGGCTGCCGACATTTTTCAATAAGAAGCGTGGTAATCGACGAACCGGCTTGCCTGTGTGGGGTTCACTGGGCGAGGGAATCTATCACGCAGTCTTGTTCGTAGCTGGACTTATAATCGGGGTGTTGATGCTTGCTGGTATTGCTGTGCCGGAATGGAGAATTAATAACGAGTTTATCGGAGTAGACGGTCGGCTTATCGGAAAAGGATTAGCGAGACATACCCTTCGGGATGTTTTCGGAGGAGCAAAGTATTCATGGCGACCAGCGCTATTGGTGCAATATGACGTTGATGGAGATGAGGTGCAGTCTTGGAACACAGTGCATTCTTCGGAGACCCATGAAACAAGAGATGTCGCGGTCCATCAATTGGATAATTGGGAACTTGGTGCTTATGTGCGTTGCTGGTATGACCCAGGTGACATTGAAACAGTGGTGCTTAAGCGAGGGTATAGTTGGTGGCTTTGGCTACTGACGCTTTTGCTTCCAGGTGCGCTCGTCACTTTCGGCGCAACCGGTTTGCTTCATTCATTAAAAGCCTGGGGCCGCTCCGAAGAGCGTCAGGCTGCACAATTTGGTCGGCTTCTGGAAACGTTCGCCAGTCCGTTGCCAGAATCTGTTGGTTTTCCAACAATACCAGCATGCGATAATCTTGTTAATTCTCCGGGCATGATGTTACGGTTTCGATTGCCGACAGAGAGCCCCGAACTGTGGTCTTTGATAGGAGCAGGACTTTTCTCTGGGCTATGGAATGTTGTTGTTGTTTTATTAGCTGTGAATGTGGGGTTCAACGTAGTTGGAGGGCGAGCAGACTTGTGGCTTTTGGGGCTACTCGCACCATTTGTTGTTGTGGGAGTGGCCTCAATAGGCCTTTTCTGTAGGCAGCTTTTTTTTGTAACTGCTGTAGGTCCAACTCATGTCGAGATTTCAGGCCATCCCCTTTGTCCTGGGAATAATTATCAAGTTCTTCTTTCACAAGCTGGATCAGCTTCATTCCGGAAATTGGAACTCTTTCTTGAGTTGGAAGAACAGGCAACCTTTCGTCAAGGTACTGATGTAAGGACAGAGCGACAGATTGTCTGGCAATTTTTAATTCGTCGCTGGAAAGATGTTGAACCACTTCCTGGTACACCATTTGAGGCAGAGGAGCAATTACAATTACCAAGTAAAGCAATGCATTCATTTCATTCGACCCATAATGCAGTGAGTTGGCGGCTTGTGCTACGTGGAGTGCCGAAGCGTTGGCCAGCATTCGAAAGAGTTTTCCCGGTTGTGGTATTTCCAGCAGATGTCCCAGTAAGCAATGGGGAGAGCAAGTGATGCGAATTCAGATGCGAGAGAAAATATATCAATGAAAGAGTCAAGCCGAATCGAGCAAAGTACGTTTGATTCTTATCAAATTCAGCAGAATCCAAGAATCAGTGTTGTATTTAATCATGAAAATATTCAGTACACCGGATCGGATTTACTTCGGATTCACTACGTCGTAGAAAGTGTAGAGTCATGCAGCGTCGCTGCCATTGAAAGATCAGTTGTTTGGTATACAGAAGGAAAAGGTGAGGAAGATTTCGGTGTTGTTTTTTTTGAGCGAATACAAATCGATAAGCGCAACGACGGTACAAAAATACTGCCAAAATCGGTCAACACAGACCAACTGACAGGGGCCCTTGCGATAGATCTGCCCCAGAGTCCTCTATCCTACGAGGGAATTATTGTCAAAATTCGGTGGTGTGTTCGTATTCGTATTTTTTTCCGAAGCGGCAGAGATTTCGTTTCAGAACACATTTTTTTTCTAGGAAATGTACCGTTAGCACAGCTGTCAGAAAAGATAGGGTGATAGATGAGTACGGTAGTAATTCACAATCCATTTTCCACACGTTTCATTCGCCCGGGTGTAATACCCTGGCACTCAACGAGGACATCCCCAAGTGCTCTGCTTGAAAACCTAAAGGGTTTTGATAATAGAGCAGTTATTTCTGGACCACACGGTAGTGGGAAATCGACACTTTTAAGGCATTTTGGTTCTGTATCACGAATACAGGGCTACAATGTTTGCTATTTGCGATGCCGTTCATGGATCGACGTAATGCGTGCCATACGGCTGTTTGTCGATGTGAGTCCAAGGCATGACTTTGTATGTATTGATAGTTTTGAGATACTCAGCTTTTTTGGATGGTTTCTCTGTTGGATCGCAGATTTACGTGGTATTTGTGTTGTTGTGACGGTGCATGAGAGACCTTGGTGGTGCACGTGGCCGGTATTAGTGAACACTAAAACACGTTTCAAAACGTTCGACAAACTTGTCCAAGAGTTGATGAAAAAATACTCCAGAACGGAGACAATCAACTTTAGTAAGGAAATGCTTCAAGAAGTTTTTGAACGGAATTCGGGTAACTTTAGAGAGGCGTTTTTCGAACTGTATGACTATTATGAAAGTCATTCGCGGACAACACTCCATACGAGAAAGAGGCAATAGATTTCTCGGAGTGGTGGTTGGACTACAGGTAAAGTTGTCTTTTTGTATCAATAAAAACGGTAATATCAGATATACGGTGGTCGAGAGGAAAATTTGGGAAAGAAAACAATGTTTTTATGGAGTGGCGGCTTACGAACGCAACCTAGGTTAAGAGTGTTGGCAGGATCAGTGGGTTATTTGCCCGGCCTGTCACGCCTGACAAAAGGAGAGTGTGATGCGTTCGCCGCGTATTTTAATTACAGTATTTTTTTTCATCGGAATTGCTATTGGCAACCAATCTGCCGTTCGGGCGCAGTGTTGTCTCTCGGGTCTTTTTTCTGGGTGCGGTTGTTTTAAGACAGCGGTTCCGGCATACGCCGTAGCACCCGTCCCAGCACCACCACCAGTGACACCTATCATGGCACCGCCTGTAATGGCACCAGCTGTTGTTGCACCACCGCCACAACCTGTAATGGTCCCTGTTCAGCAGGTTAGCTATGTTCCAGAAACAACCTATCAGACGAAATATCAATGTGTACCCGTCACATGCTACCGACCTTCATGTGAGATTGATCCATGTACGGGTTGTGCCGTTGAATGTATGGAGCAGGTTACAAACTATGTCCAAAAGCAAGTAAGCGTTCCAGTTACTCAGTATAGGGCTGTCTATACAACGAAATATGTTCAGGTTCAGCCCGGAGCAGGAGCTCCCAGTGTTGCAGGAACTATTCCAGGGCCTGCTGGCGTGGCAACAAGTCCTTTTGCAACACCATCACAAACGACTCCTCAGGCTTGGGGAGCTGCGGGAACGGCTGCGTCACCATCAGTGCCAACTCAACAACCAGTCTTGCCCCCATCCGCCCCGAGCAGTACGTATCAGCAACAAATTGTTCCTCAGAGTGGGAATTACGCACCGGCGCAGCCAAATTCACTACAGACGCAACCAATGAATGCTCCAGCATTCACTCCAGCCCCATCACTCAAGCCGATACCCGAATTATCACGAGATGAATCTAATCAAAATTCTCCGAATTCCGAATCAGGAATGTTTAGTACCCCGGGTACGTCGACAGATACGGGTTATGGACAGTCAAATCAGATGCAGACAGGAAATCCAAAGACGATAGTTCCGTCACCATCATTACGGGCGATACCGCCTGCAACCAGTAGTTCGACCAGTAATAGTCGAAGGTCGTACGGTACCCCACTGCGGGGAAATAGTGATATGCCTGTGCTCCCAGGCAATGGTCCAACGTCAACTACTCGGGCCTTCCCAAAGCTTTTAGAGCCGACCGGCCACACAACGTCTTGGAAGCCTGCGGATCAAATAGTGCCAAAACAGGCACACGTATCGAATAGGCAAAATTCTTGGCAACCTGCATTCACGAAAGTACCCTCTGGAACGTATGCTCAGGGATGGCAGCCGACATATCCGACTGCAGCACTTCCCACAACCGCTCAATAGTTCCTGCCGTGACAAATGCCGAGATTGCACTGATTTTTGACCATGTGGCCGATCTTTTAGAGTATCAGGGAAGTAATGTATTCCGGGTCCGTGCGTATAGAAATGCTTCTCGATTAGTGGAGGGGATAGTTGAGCCACTTACAACAATACGAGATGCACCTGACCGATCTTTTCAGGACCTTGACGGTATAGGTAAAGATCTTGCTCAGAAACTGGAAACGCTGTTGGCTAGCGGCCAATTACCAATGCTTAAGCAGTTGGAAGAGGAGGTGCCGCAAGTTGTTTTCGACCTTATGCGGGTACCAGGACTCGGCCCAAAGAAGGTAAAGCTTTTGATGGCAGCGATTGAATTAGAGTCGTTGGATGACTTGGAAAAAGCTTGCCAAGAGGGCAGAGTGAGTCTGCTCAAAGGGTTTGGTAAGAAAACTGAGTCAACAATTCTTTCGAACATTGCATTTGCTAAAAATCCTGATAATTCAAGACTTCTTTGGAATGAAGCAGATCAGATTGTTCATCTTTTGATTGAGTGGATGAAAAAGTGTCAGGCAGTTCAGCAAGTCGAGGCTGCAGGTAGTTGGCGACGAGGTAAGGAGACAGTCGGAGATATTGATCTCCTTATTGAAAGCCATCAGCCAAGTGACGTCATGAATCACTTCGTGGCTTGGGAGCACGCAGATCATGTAATGGTTCAAGGGGATACCAAAACAAGTATTCGTGGCCCACGCGGGGTTCAGGTCGATATGCGTGTCGTGGAAAAAAAATCTTTTGGTGCTGCTTGGCAATATTTTACAGGATCAAAGGAGCACAATGTTCGATTACGAAGTCGGGCTAAAAAACTCGGGCTTTCCATTAATGAATATGGCGTAAGCCAACTCGATCAGTCTGGTGCAAAGATAATCGCAGGTCAAAGTGAAAAAGAAGTTTACAAAGCTGTGGGACTTGAATGGATTCCACCTGAACTTCGAGAAAATCACGGTGAATTTGAACTTGCAGAAAATAATCAGGTTCCAAAACTTATAACACTTCAAGATATCTGTGGTGATTTGCATATGCATACCACTGCCACAGACGGGGAAGCGACGCTTCTTGAGATGGTAACTGCTGCTATTGATCGTGGATTGAGGTATATCGCGATTACTGACCATAGTAAACGAGTGACTATGGCAAGAGGCCTCGATGCTACAAGGCTTTATGAGCAGTGGGAAGCAATTGATCGATTCAATGAATCGTTAGCTTCAGAGGAAGCAAATTCCTTGGTTGTTTTGAAAGGAATCGAGGTCGATATTTTGGAGAAAGGAGGGCTCGATTTATCTGACGAGGTTCTTTCACATGCAGATTGGGTTGTTGCGAGCTTGCATTACGGCCAGCAGCAGTCTCAGGAACAAATTACTGGACGCCTATTGGATGCTGTTTGTAATCCGTATGTTAGCTGTATTGGTCATCCAACAGGTCGTCTCATAAATCGACGCCCTCCTTATAAAGTTGATTTACAACGCATTATAGCTGCAGCTGCAGACCATGTGACGTGTCTTGAGATCAATGCTAATCCGTGGCGATTGGATCTGGATGACCGTTTCGCTGCAGCAGCGAAAGAGGCAGGAGTCAAGTTAGCTATATCAACAGATGCTCACTCAACTGCAGGACTCGATGTGATGCGATGTGGAATACTACAGGCACGAAGGGCAGGCTTGGAAGCAAGAGATGTGGTGAACACTCTACCTCTACAAGAACTTAAAGACGTATTGCAAAAACATAATAAAACAACATGACCGCACGGATTGTACTTTTGAAAAGCTTTGCTTATTGAGTGTCCTGAACACAGCGAAATCCTACGTGATTACACCCGCTTGACACCTCACCTTTTCCTCGGGTACCGAGGATATAACGCGAACAGTACTGTGCGGTGCAAAGGAAAGACCCTCCCCGCTGAATACGTTTTGCTATACCAGGCTCTTGAGGATCAAAACTTGTGTCTGGTCCAGATGGATTCACTGAGGGTAATTCATCATTTCGTTGCTTTTGATAGGTGTCCGGCCGATACCAATCAGCACACCACTCCCAGACATTGCCAGATACGTCAAACAATCCATATGCGTTTGGGGAGTATTGTCGAACCGGTGCGATACCTACAAAGCCGTCCTCGGCAGTGTTTTGTACTGGAAATTGACCCTGCCATGTGTTTGCCATCCACTTTCCATTCGGACAAAATTCCTCACCCCACGGGTACATATTTCCTGTCAGACCTCCTCGCGAGGCAAATTCCCACTCAGCTTCGGTGGGTAATCGCTTTCCCGCCCAGTCAGCGTAAGCAACAGCATCTTCGAAAGCGATATGAACGACTGGATAATCTAATTTATCAATTATTGTTGACTCTGGACCAAGCGGATGACGCCAATTTGCACCTGGAACATATGCCCACCACTGAAGATGATTTGACAAAGGAACTGGTTGATCTGGTGGCGTGAAAACGATTGAACCGGCGACAAGGTTTTCGGGTGGTGCTCCTGGAAAGTCTTCGGGTCGAGGTGGGATTTCTGCAATGGTTACATAGTTAGTCGCCTCAACGAACTTACTAAATTGTTGATTTGTGACTTCCGTGGTATCGATCCAAAAACCATCGACAGTAACTGAATGAATCGGACGAGCATCAGTCATTGGCTTGTCACCACCATGCGGAATTCCACGAGGATCTAGGCACCCTATTGAAAACGTGCCTCCGGGAATCCAAACCATTTCATCGGGAGGCTTTCCTGGGGCTGGGTTACTTGCAACCTTTGTCTTTTTAAAGGCAACTGTAGAAGCTTGTGTTTGAGGTGTATTGTCTTTAACGGGTGCAATGTTTTGCCCTGGAGGTGAGCTTTTTTTTGTTGGTAGGGCAATTCGGCAACAAAACCAAAGGAGTACTGCTGCACCAATGCCCATGGTGATTTGAGCACCTGTTGAGTGAAGTATTTTTGGTCCGGTAGAGTTCTTCCCTGGCTTCGGCGTTTTTTGTTTAGTCATTTTTAAAAACCTTGTTCAATTTTTTGCACATCAATCGGCAGCGCTTTTTGGTCCACCAATCAAAAAACCCGTGGCGTGAAATGTTTGCCAGCGTGTTTTCTTCCCGTTGCATCGTATTAATTACATATAACATGTCGTCAGCCATTGGTTCTTTCGAAAATTGTTTTAAAATCTCCGCAGCAGCCGTATGATCAGTGAAATCACCAACTTTTTTCTGCATTATGCGAAGAATTTTCTGACACGTTTCGAGTGGTTTGCTTAAATCTTTTTCAGGAAGAAGTTCAAGGGCGTAGCGAAGATTTTTCCCAGCAATTCTGAGCTGGTGAAGTTGTTCAGGTTTTTTCTTGTGAGATTTTGCAATGACTGAAAATTGTGCACAAGATTTTTTAAGTCGATGCTGTATGAAAGCCTTATAAAGTTTTTTATTCTGTTGTATAGGGGCGGTAATATCATCTGATCGAGATTGCCATCCCCATAGCAGGAGTTGTGATCGAACACTCATAATAGATGCTCTATTTACAGTCTGTTTGATCGCGACTAACTGTAAAAGTTGGCTTAGTGATGATCTTTGAATACTGCTTGAGCTACTCTCCGGGGGTATATGTAATTGTAGTCGTTCAGACAACACGTCGTAGTCTCGTGTAGCTCCGGCAGTTTTTCGCAGGCTGCGAAGGCTTTGCTTGAAAGAAGCAACAAGTTTTTTAGATAACAGTGGTGAAAAGATTGACAACGCGACAGATGTGCGCTTCGCTGTCACCCGTAAGCGGCGTACGGTTTCAGGATCGGCAGTTGTGCTTACCTTCTCGCATGTTTTCCAAACCTCATCGAGGTAGGTTCGCAGAGTCGTTACTACCACATCAGTAGCATAACAACTTTCTTGGAGACGAAATTGTTCAGATATACCACGGAAAGTACTCTGATCAGTATCAGCGGTCAGCCTAATCCGAGGAAATTGTCTTTCGAGCATCGTGTTAGACGGTACATCCGAAAGTACTTTAGGTTGTTCTTTTTTCACAGCGGAACCCCATCGTCCGTACTTCGATAACAATCACACGCACTGGAAAATGGCTTGAAAAAAGAATCGCCAGATTATTTTAAAGGCCGTCAGTTGAATTGTTCCCGTTGCCAGCACTCTCCGGAAGGCCAGTGATGGTAGCACTGCCATGGTGAGTAATACCTTCGGTACCCGCAGCCAGTTCTTCTTCTGTTGGCTCTGATGCCTCAAGAAGCGGGAAGTCACGGGATAACAAATCCTCACGGTCAATTCTCAAGGCCTCAAGTGCCTCTGGACGAACTCGTACTTCTGATGTTTGGAAGGTATTGAAGCCTGTACCAGCAGGGATTAAATGGCCCAAGATAACGTTTTCTTTGAGCCCAACTAAATTATCAACACGTCCAGCAAGAGCAGCCTCAGTTAAAACCTTAGTTGTTTCTTGAAAACTAGCAGCTGAGATAAAGCTAGTACTTTGAACACTTGCTTTGGTAATACCGAGTAGTTGCGTGCTGGCTGTAGCAGGCTTGGGTTTTGTTCCTTTTGCTGGAGCGCCGCCAAGAGCCTCAATAGATTCATTGTTTTGTGACAAAGCATCTTTGGGAACAATAGCACCAACCTCAAACTCACTATCACCCTTATCTGTAATTCGAACGCATTCAGAAATACGGTCATTTGCTTGCCTAAATTCATGCTTGTCAAGCATGCTACCCGGCAGTAGTTTCGTATCTCCGACTGTGTCGATTTTTACTTTACGAAGCATTTGTGAAACGATTATTTCAATGTGTTTATCATCAATTTCTACTCGTTGGCTGCGGTAGACATTTTGAATCTCACGAACGAGATATCTCTGGACTTCTTCTTCACCAGAAATACGAAGGATGTCATGAGGTACTAAAGGCCCATCAACGAGAGCCTCACCTGCTCGAACGATATCTCCAGCATGGACTCGCATATGCTTACCATGGGTAATTAAATGCTCTCGCTCTACGCCAGATTCATTCCGAACAATGATTGTTCGTTTGCCACGTCGTTTCTCACCGCTTACTTCGACCTTCCCATCAATTTCAGCCATGATGGCCGGGTCTTTTGGTTTTCTGGCTTCAAAAATCTCGGTGACTCGAGGAAGTCCACCGGTGATATCTTGCGTTTTACTGGCTTCACGAGGAGTCTTAGCTAGGATATGTCCTGCTTTCACACTCTCGCCCGGCGACACCTCGATATAAGCTTTTTCAGGGAGATAATAGAAGTCAAGAATCTTCCCTGATTCATCTTCGAGAACAACCTGGGGATGATACACACCTTTGTGTTCCATGATCATTCGACGGATATGTCCACTAGGATCTTTTTCAACTCTTAGAGTTTCACCGTCGACAACATCTTCATATCGAACCTTACCTGCGACTTCAGAGAGAATAGGAATCGAGTGGGGATCCCACTGAACAAGCACGGTGCCCTGCTTAACCTTATCATTCTCAGCAACCTTCAGAATGGCACCAGCTGGAATATCAAATTTATCGATTTCCCGACCTTTTTCATTCAGTATGGCAATCTCACCATTGCGGGCGAGTACAACTTGCTCACCTTCCTCATTTTTAACTGTTCGCAGACGAGTGAATTTTGCTGTTCCTACATGCTTTGATTTATATTCATTTTCTTCAATGTCACGCTGACCAACTCCACCAATGTGGAATGTTCTCATCGTCAGTTGTGTACCTGGCTCACCGATACTCTGAGCGCCTATGATGCCAACTGCCATGCCTTCTTCAACCATCGACCCAGTAGACAAGTCCATTCCATAGCATAGACGACAAACACCCAAAGGAGCTTCGCAGGTAAGTGGGCTACGAACCTGAATTTTCTCAAGTCCTAGTGCTTCAATTTGACGCGCTGATTTTGGAGTAATCAGTTCATCTTCCTCTACGACAACTTCATCCGAGATTGGATTTGTAATATTCGTACGACTCACCCGACCTCGAATACTGTCGGCAAGGTTGACTTCCACTTTTTCACCACGGTAGATAACCGTCTTTTCAATTCCTTGAGTTGTGCCGCAATCGTGCATTGTGACAACAACGTTTTGGGCAACATCCGCTAGCTTTCTGGTTAAATACCCGGAATCAGCAGTCTTAAGTGCTGTATCGGCTAGCCCTTTGCGAGCACCGTGTGTAGAACTGAAGTATTCAAGGACCGTAAGACCTTCTCGAAAATTAGCCTTAATAGGTGTTTCAATAATTTTTCCAGATGGTTTGGCCATAAGGCCCCGCATGCCGGCCAGTTGACGAATCTGCTCGACACCACCTCGGGCACCAGAATGTGCCATAAGATAAATCGGATTGACGTAGCCAGCATACCGGTTGCTTGAGCCGGTATCCTGCTTGAGATCATCCATCATTTCTTTCGTAATCTGCTCCCGGACGTGAGTCCAAGTATCAAGAACTTGGTTGTATCGTTCACCATCAGTGATCACACCACGTGCATAAAGCTTCGCGATTTTCATAACCTGTTTATCAGCATCGTTTAAGATTTCAGGCTTGTTTTCTGGGGTGATGAGATCATCTGTTGCAAAGGAAAGGCCGCTGTTTGTGCTCCAACTGAAGCCAACACGATTCATATTGTCCAGAAGATCAATCGTTTGACGTCTCCCAAGTAATTGGTAACAGTCGGAGATCACCTTCGCCAATTCGCTCGATCGCATGGGCAAATTGTAAAAGAGCATGCTTTCGGGCAGGATTGAATTGAAAAGAACGCGGCCGGCGGTTGTCTTGGTAATAGCGCCAGCCTCACCAACGGCCCCCTTTTCATCAATTTCGCAGCGGCCTTCTGACAACTTCACTTTGATCATGGCGTGAGTGTCAACCTTGCCAAGAGAGTGCGCCATCTCAACTTCTGCGAAACTACGAAATATCATGTCTTCACCACGGCGACCAGCCATAGACATGGTGAGGTAGTAACATCCCATCACAACGTCCTGTGACGGTGAAATAATTGGCGCACCGTTGGACGGACTAAAGATATTATTAGTCGCAAGCATTAACGTGTGTGCTTCTACTTGAGCTTCGATAGAAAGTGGAAGATGGACTGCCATCTGGTCACCATCAAAGTCGGCATTAAAACCTTTACATACAAGTGGATGTAGTTTTATGGCGTTCCCCTCAACCAAGGTTGGCTCAAAGGCTTGAATACCCATTCGGTGAAGTGTTGGAGCGCGATTAAGAAGAACTGGATGGTTATGAATGACTTCTTCGAGAATATCCCATACTTCTGCATCCTTACGCTCAAGCATTTTCTTGGCACTCTTTATCGTGTCAGCATGCCCGAGATCTTTGAGTCGTCTTATGATGAATGGTTGATATAGTTCGAGTGCAATTTTCTTTGGGAGACCACACTGATGGAGCCGAAGTCGTGGGCCGACGACAATGACACTCCGGGCAGAGTAATCCACACGTTTTCCAAGTAGATTTTCTCGGAATCGTCCCTGCTTTCCTTTAATCATGTCAGTAAGGCTTTTTAACGGCCGATTACTTGAAGCAAGGACAGGACGCTTGCATCGATTGTTGTCAAACAACGCGTCAACAGACTGTTGAAGCATTCGCTTTTCATTACGAATAATGACTTCAGGAGCATTGAGGTCAACAAGTTTCTTGAGACGATTGTTGCGATTAATAATGCGACGATAGAGATCATTGAGATCACTCGTAGCAAAATTACCACTATCAAGCATGACAAGTGGACGGAGATCTGGAGGAATAACCGGAATAACGTCAAGGACCAGCCATTCGGGCTTATTTTCACTATCACGAATCGCCTCAACAATTTTCAAACGATTCACGAGGTCTTTTGCTTTTTGCTTGGACCCAGTTTCCTCGAGGTCCACTCGTAGTTCTTTTGAAAGTTCAACAAGATCAAGACTAAGAAGCATCTTTCGTACTGCTTCTGCGCCCATCTCTGCTTCAAAGGCCGTCTCGCCATACTCGTCACGAGCCTGACGACACTCTTCTTCAGAAAGCAGTTGTTGCTTCTTGAACGGGGTGTCTTTCGGGTCAAGGACAACGTAATCCTGAAAATAAATCACTTTTTCAAGACTAGTCGTCTTCATATCAAGGAGTGCACCAAGGCGACTTGGCATCGCTTTAAAAAACCAGATGTGCACAATTGGTGCAGCTAGTTCTATATGCCCCATACGTTTGCGACGAACTCGGCTGTGTGTGACTTTAACTCCGCATCGGTCACAGATCATGCCCTTGTATTTCATGCCACGGTATTTACCGCAGGAGCATTCCCAGTCTTTTTCTGGACCAAAGATTTTTTCGCACATCAGCCCATCTTTTTCTGGGCGATATGTTCGATAGTTAATTGTCTCTGGTTTCTTCACTTCGCCAAACGACCAGCTACGAATGTCGTGTGGCCTAGCCAGACTAATTTTAACGGCGGAATAGTCATTGACGCGATCGTAGGTTGCTTCACCGATGCTCACGGAGAGTTCTCCAAGGGATAGTCAATTAGTTGTATTAAATTTTTAGACGATAAATTTTGAATCACACACATTTTTAATGTGCTTGCGGTTCAGATTGGCTCTCATTAGATTCGACGTTTTTCTAATTGCATGTTCAATGCGAGCCCACGAATTTCATTCGTGAGAACATCAAAACTAGCTGGGGTTCCAGCCTCAAGGGTGTTCTCGCCCTTTACCATGCTTTCGTAAATCTTCGTTCTTCCTTCGACGTCATCACTCTTCACAGTTAGGAGTTCCTGCAGGATGTAGGCAGCACCGTATGCTTCGAGGGCCCAGACTTCCATTTCACCAAACCTTTGGCCACCAAATCGCGCTTTGCCACCAAGAGGCTGTTGAGTAATGAGTGAATATGGGCCTGTTGATCGAGCATGTACCTTGTCATCAACAAGATGATGCAGCTTCAACATATAAATGTAGCCGACGGTTGTTTCCTGCTCGAGCGGTTCGCCCGTACGCCCATCATAGAGTTTTGATTTTCCGTGCTTAGGAAGATTAGCGTCATCTAAAACAGCGTTAATCTCTTCTTCGCTAGCCCCATCAAAGACAGGAGTTACAGCTTGGAAACCAAGCATCTTTCCTGCCCACCCTAGGTGTGTCTCTAGGATTTGCCCAACATTCATCCGGCTTGGAACGCCAAGGGGGTTGAGCATGATTTGGACTGGTGTGCCATCAGCAAGGAACGGCATATCTTCTTTTGGCAAAACTTTGGCAATAACACCTTTGTTACCGTGCCGACCAGCCATTTTGTCACCAACAGAAATAACCCTCTTGGCAGCTACGTAAACCTTGACCATCTGAAGGACGCCAGGCCGTAGTTCATCACCACGTTTCATGCTATTAAGGCGACGCTCTTTTGCGTCGAGTGCTTCCTCAACAGCGGGCCACAGAGTCTTGTAAAGCTTCTCGATTTCCGTCTTTCTTTGAGGAGAACGAATGTCAAGAGCATCGAGCGAGAACTCAGCGGCTCGTTCAGCAACAATCTTGTGATCTTGGTTTCGAACAAGCGGACTACCGTCAGAACCAGCAAGAGGCTTCTGCAAGACTTTTTCTATCTCTGCCACAAGTGCACCGAAGGCTTCAGCAACCACAAGATTACCTTCACTCTCAGCTTCTTTAATCTGCTTTTGGAAATCTCGACGTTCCTCTTCCGAGAGACTCATTTGCCTAGCAAACTTTTCGGTGGCAATAACAATGCCTTCAACACCGGAAGGTACTTCAAGTGAGTCATTTTTTACATCTTCGCCAGCCCGTCCAAAAATTGCATGAAGAAGTTTTTCTTCAGGAGTTAATTCCGTTTTGCTTTTTGGAGAGACTTTACCAACGAGTATGTCCCCAGAGCGAACGTATGTGCCAATACGAACGATACCACCATCATCAAGATTATGCAGGGCTCGTTCCCCAACATTTGGAATGTCGCGGGTGAACTCCTCTCGCCCAAGCTTGGTGTCCCGGATTTCAATGTCGTATTCTTCAATGTGGATTGAGGTGTACACGTCGTCTTCAACCAACTCTTCACTGATGATAATCGCATCCTCAAAATTGAACCCATCCCATGACATAAATCCGACGAGCACATTGCGTCCCAAAGCGAGTTCGCCTTTGAACGTAGCAGCACCGTCAGCAATGACTTCGTTTTTCTCGACTTTTTGGCCAAGCTGAACGATCGGCTTTTGATTTTGACAGGTTCTTTCGTTTAACCCAACGTACTTTCGAAGTTTGTAGACGTCGGTTTCGTTGATTTCAATTGACTCCGCATCAACATACGTGATGACTCCCTTACGCGAAGCTCTCACAAGCAGGCCTGAGTTGGCAGCGACATCCCGCTCCATGCCGGTTGCCACTATCGGAGGTTCGGTAACAAGGAGAGGAACTGCCTGCCGTTGCATGTTAGAACCCATCAACGCCCGATTTGCATCATCATGCTCGAGGAATGGAATGAGCCCTGCCGAAACGCCTACCATTTGGCTCGGTGCAACATCGATGTATTGAACTTTTTCAGCGGGAACGAGCACGAAGTCACCACGGTATCGAGCCACGATGGTCTCTCCTTGCACCCTTCCGTCAACAACAGGTGCATCTGCAGGAGCCAAGTAGGCTTCATGTTCCTCATCAGCCCTTAACCACACAACGTCGTCGAGTAATTTACTCTTTGAAACTTTGCGGTATGGCGTGACAAGAAAACCATAGGAGTCCACACCAGAGTAAATTGCCAAGCTTGAAATGAGACCAATATTAGTACCTTCAGGAGTCTCAATTGGGCAGATTCTGCCATAGTGGGAAATATGAACATCACGGACTTCGAAACCTGCTCTTTTTCTATTGAGACCGCCAGGTCCGAGAGCAGAGAGTCGGCGTTCATGCGTGAGCATTGATAGAGGGTTAGTCTGGTCAACAACTTGCGACAACTCGCCTCGTCCAAAGAAATACTCGATAGCAGCAGAAATGCTTTTTGGGTTAATCAATGACCGAGGAGTCATCTCAGAGATATCCTTGAGACTCATTCGTTCTTGAACGGTTCTTCGAAGTTTGAGGAAGCCTTTGCGAAGTTCATCACTGGCTAGCTCATCAATTGTTCGAAGACGGCGATTGCCCAAATGATCAATGTCGTCAACTTCGACTGATTCATTTTCACTGTTCATCAGATCTAGCATATAGCTGATTGCGGCAATCAAGTCATCTGCACGAAGAGTCATCTCCGTTTCTGGCACAGAAAGATCAAGCTTCCTGTTGATTCGAAATCTACCCACCCGACCAAGTCGGTATCGATTTGTATCGCGAAACTTTTCATCAAAAAGCGTACTCGCTTTTTCTAATGCCGCCGGATTGCCTGGGCGTAGCCTTTGATAGATACGAATAAGGGCATCTTGATGACTCGGGGCAACAGAGGTCCGTTTTTTTGCCTCATCGGCATCTTCTCGGAGGCTGTTTTCGATCAGCGGTGTTTTATTGGCAGGCATGACCTCAACGGCTTTGAGACCAGATGTGCAGATTAATTCAGACTGGTCGCGGGTAATTGTGCAGCCGGCCTCGACAAGAATCTCACCCGCACGATCACTGCTTTTTGGATACACAATGTCATCAGCAGCTGTTTTTCCTTCAAGCTTAGAAACACTGCGGCTTCCAGCAACTTTTTCAACTTTTGTCTTATTAAAAAGTTTTAAGATGTCGGCATCACTACTGAGCTTGGGGTCCATTGCCCGGAGTAACGTAAGTGCCGAAAACTTTCCGCTTTGATCGATACGAACTTGCAAGGTGTCTTTCTTGGACACGTTGAGTTCGATCCAACTGCCTCTTTCAGGAATAATTCTGCAGTTATACGTTTTGCGGTCTGTTGATTCAGTATCTGCTACGAAGTCTATACCTGGAGATCGATGAAGCTGGCTGACAACAACCCTTTCAGCGCCATTGATTATGAACTCCCCGCCGCCCATCATGATCGGAACATCACCGAGATACACTTCTTCTTCAATAGGCTGCTCTCGAGTCAATCGAAGCCATACTCGAAGTGGACGGCCGTATGTCAGTCGAAGTTGCCGACATTCATCTGGATCGTATCGGGGTTTACCAAGTTCATACCGTACATATTCCAAGCGGACACTTTTGTCGTAGCTTTCGATTGGGAATATTTCTCGGAGTACGCCCTCAATGCCCTGATCCTTCCTTTTGCTTGGAGGGACATCATATTGCAAGAAAGACTCAAAGAATCGAGTCTGTATTTCTGTCAAGTCAGGCATCGAGTGGGTACTTCGATTGCTACCAAAGTGACGAATTTCTGTGGGCTGGAGTCGGCGAACAGCACGAGTTGCCATTGACAAATCACTCCTTGAGGGAAAACACTAAGCGAATTGAGTTACGAATATTCTGAGGATCACTGCAGGTCTCGATTGCCTCGAACGAAAGCAGGAAGTCGGCTTTTGACTCGATACGAACGATACTGGGCAAACATCATCGCTTGATCAGCGATGATCAAAATGTCAGACACAGGGAAACCGCAATGAGCGGGTTCGAAACAGAAAGGTTGCACGCAAATACTATACCGTTTTCCAGCCAAATCGCCAATGGCTTGGCTGGAAAATCGAAAAACAGTAAAGAAACTACTTAACCGAGACTTTTGCTCCAGCCTCTTCGAGTTCCTTCTGGAGCTTTTCAGCGTCGTCTTTCGAGATGCCTTCTTTGACCTTGCCCGGAGCTCCCTCTACAAGATCCTTTGCTTCCTTAAGACCAAGTCCAGTTGCTGAGCGTACCACTTTGATGACACTTATCTTATTATCACCAAATGATTCCAAAACAACGTCGAACTCCGTCTTTTCAGCAGCAGGTTCTCCATCACCGTCTCCACCGCCAGCAGCAGCGACCATGACGGCACCACCGGAAGCAGGCTGGATACCATGAACTTCATCGAGGTAATCGGATAATTCCTTTGCCGCCTTCAACGTGAGGCCAACGATACGATCACCGAGTTCCTTCGTATCTGTCGAAAATTCCCGGGTAGACTCTGTTGCTTCAGCCGTTGCCATTGATCGCGATCCTTTCCCTCAAGAAATAAGCCGTATTGGCCTTCAAATGTGCGTAGTTCTGACTTTATTTTCCCGTCACGCATTCGCCGGGAAGTATTTATCCGTATTTCTCATTTCCAATTTGTTGAACAATAGGACTTACCTTTTCAACAAATTCTCAAGCCTTTTTTCTTACCATTAAATTTCATAATAACTAGTCTAAAAATTCTGGACTTGACTATTTTTTATAAAATTTCCCAACTTGTACTGTTTTTAACCACCCTAAGCCGCGGTGGCTTCATCACTCGAGTTCTCAAGTTTGTCTACGTGGCTGGCAATCTGGCCAGCCAGCGTGCTTCCACCACCAACAAGTTGTCCAGATAGTGCAGCACCAGCGGATAGCATTTGGCCCGATAAAATCGATAGTTGTTCTGTTCTAGTGGGCCACTTGGCGACTTTTTCAAGGTCACCTGCATCGAGCCTCGCACCGTCCATCGCACCACCACGGCACTCAATTTGTTCAAAATCACTCTGTGATGCTAGCCGATTGAGTTCTTTTGCCAGGTCAACAACATCTTCACCTCCCCAGCAAAGAGCCAGCATGCCACTCAGATTCTCAAGGGCAGGTGCAAGCGGTGTTTCTACAAGGACACGCTTTGCTAGAGTGTTTTTTATGAGCTGAAGGCTGATGTTCTTTTTTCGCAGCGTAAGCCTTAGCTCGGTTGTTTTTTGAGCATCAAGGCGACCAAGCGAGACAACGAAGACGTCTCCTACATTTTGGAGTCGTGAATTAAGATCATCCATCATGAGTTGTTTGACAAGTTTGCTCATGGTTTTCTTCCGATGTTTGTTTTGTTCGTTGAAGGGAAATTAGGGTTATAAATTTGATTTTAGAAACTAAGCAGCAACCATCACGCCCGGCGACATGGTTGCAGAGATAGCAACTGTCTTAATGTACTGCCCTCGAACGGCGGCTGGTTGCATACTACGAATCTGCTCAAGAAAGGCGTGAATGTTATCAACAAGCTTTTCGCTATCAAAACTTGCCTTACCAACCGCAGCATGAATGATGCCAGTCGGATCATTTCGGAATTCAACCTTACCGGCTTTGTACTCTTGTACGGTTTTGGAAATATCAGCAGTAACAGTGCCAGCACGAGGGCTTGGCATAAGTCCTCGTGGCCCCAAAACTTTTCCGAGAGGGCCAACAAGACCCATCATATCTGGAGCAGCAATGCAAACATCAAAATCGGTCCAACCACCTTTGATTTTTTTTGCAAGATCGTCACCACCAACTTCCTCGGCTCCGGCAGCAGTTGCGTCGTCAGCAAGATTGCCTTTAGCGAAGACAACAACTCGCTTCGATTTACCGATTCCGTGCGGAAGAACAATTGATCCTCGCACAATCTGATCAGCCTGCTTAGGGTCAATTCCGAGCCGGATATGTATTTCAACTGTTTGGTCAAACTTTGTCGGTGGAAACTTTTTGAGCGTTTCAACAGCTTCTGAGAGTGGCAGCAAGGCATCATCGGCTGGTTTTGCGGCGAGAGCAGTTTTCATGCGTTTTGTGAGTCGCACTTTCGAGTCCTCTGTAAATAGATATAAATTTTATTTGTGGCAGTTTTTGAGCTGTACGTGTTCGTTACGGCCCCGCAGTTCAGTTTGTTTTCGCAGGACTAAAACGACGTTCGTACAGTGCCAAAACAACGAAGCTTTTGCTTTCGGGAACCTCTGATTATTGCAGGTTTCTGACGATTTTCAACCTTCGACAGTAATCCCCATGCTACGGGCTGTTCCGGCAATCATTCGACGAGCATGTTCGTCATCTCGTGCATTGAGGTCCGCCGACTTCATTTTAACGATCTCGTCTAATTGATTCACTGACACCTTGCCGACTTTGTCTTTGTTCGGAACGCCAGAGCCTTTGGCAAGACCAGCTGCTTTTTTTAATAAGGCCGCCGCTGGGGGGCTTTTTGTAACAAAATCAAATGATCGATCGTTGTAGACGGTCACAACCACTGGAATAGGCATGCCACCAGCTTCTTTAGTCTTGTCGTTGAATTGTTGAACGAACTGACCGAGATTAATACCAAATCGGCCGAGCGAGGTACCAACTGGAGGAGCAGGAGTCGCTTGACCACCTGGTACCTGAAATTTTGCTTGACCTGTTACCTGTTTTGCCATCAGTGCAAATCCTTATACGTTTTTCAACAATGTGAGCATTCTATCATCCTGCTAAATCCGTTCCTGTCAAAGCCCCTATGGCATTTTTCGCGTAAAACTGTCCAGCAGCACATTCAGAGCCATGGGGCTGCAGGGGGTCACCCGTGCAATCTATCGGCCATATTCAAGCTCTGAAAAGGGTCTCTGGCTTCTCAATGCCAAGACATACTAGAGATAAAAACCCTATTGGAGTTCTTAAACCGTTTCAATCTGCCAGTACTCAATGTCAACGGGTGTTGAGCGACCAAAAATACTCAGCATGACAGTGACACGACCGTTCGCTTCATCAATTTGCTCAACTTCACCTTCAAAGTTTTCGAAGGTGCCCTCATTAATTTTGACACGATCGCCCTTTTTAAAGTTAATTTTTAACTTTGGCGTTTCTTCGGTCTTTTCCTCACCCTTATTCAACAGTTTTGCGACATCTTGAGGCAACATCGGGCTCGGCTTCCCGCCAGATCCGGTGAAGTCGCCAATTCCACCTGTTTCACGCACGAGAAACCAGGTTTCGTCATTTAGAATCATGTTTACAAGAATGTAACCAGGGTAAAGCTTTCGCTGAACAATCCGCTTTTTCCCGCTTTTGAATTCCGTAACTTGTTCTTTTGGTACGACGACTTCGCCAAAGCATTGGTCCATGCCCTGCATTGCAATACGTCGTTGAAGCGTCTCTCGGATTGAGTCTTCTCGATTGCTCTGCACCTTGAGGATGTACCAGTCCATCTCACCAGTTGCTGGCGATGCTTCTTCGGTTTCTTCTTCTTCACCATCCAACATGACGGGTTTCGCATTTTCATTGCCAGAAAATGGATCTTCAAGTTCGACTGGCCCGTCATCTTCGTCGTCTTCCAAAACCGGAGCGGTTTCAGATGAAGCCGCTTCGGCGGCAGAGTTGTAGCCATCCGCTACCTGATTACTACCGCTTGGGTTTGTAGTCTGTTGTTCCAAGGCGGCTGACTCGGAGCCATCTTGAATCTCATCGGTTGGTGTCGGCTCAGTTTCGTTATCTTGCATTGCTATTCGTGAACTTATCTTGAGGATGTTTCGATATCGTTACGTTGATTCCTAGCCTTGAAGGGCGCGGAGGACAAACCACCAGAAAAGATCGTATGCCGCCAGAATGCCAGCCAGTGTGAAGATCAGGAAAATGATTACGATCGAGCTGCGGATAACCTCATCCCGTGTTGGCCAAGAGACCTTTGTCATTTCGGTTTCAACGGCAATAAGAAAATCTGCAACGCTTGGTGTATTGACCATTCGGAAGCTCACCCAAACGCCAACGGCGAGTAAGATGCTGGGTGCAAGAAATCGCATGATTCCTAAATCATCATTCAGTGAGCTGCTTGCATCACCGCCTAGCCAGAGCGGCAGAAGTTGGGCGAGTCTCCAAACACCAATTGCTATGGCGATAGTGACTGCTGCAAACGTCACTTGGCGAGTGACTCGGCCCTGCTGACGCTTGTAGAGCGAAAAACTAAGGAGCCCTCCCAAGAAGGTTGCGGCTGGTGGTTGTGTTCCTGCCATGTGGTTTTAATTCTGCCTAGAGACAAAGGTTTGCAAATTCAGTTGACTTAAAAATTTCTACCAATAACGGTTCTCTGAATACAGCCGGTTCCTATAAGTCCCCTAGTTTTGGCTTTTCCAAGGCTTCAGTGTAGTTTGGTTTGCGGACTAAGGACGGTAAGCAGGGGCGGCGGGAATCGAACTCGCAACCTCTGGTTTTGGAGACCAGCGCTCTGCCAATTGAGCTACACCCCTGTGGAAGGACGGGGCTCGGTTTCCCGAGCCCCGCACGAGTAACTTTTTTATGACGCCAGCAGTCTGGTCACCACATAAATCAGGCGTCAAGAAACTAGTCAAGAATCTTCGTAACAACCCCAGATCCGACCGTTCGGCCGCCTTCACGGATAGCGAAACGAACGCCGTTATCGATTGCAATTGGTACCATTAACTCAACTTCCATCGTGACGTTGTCGCCAGGTGAAACCATTTCAACCCCACCCATCAACTTTGTTGCTCCCGTTACATCAGTTGTTCGGAAGTAGAACTGTGGACGGTAGCCAGCGAAGAATGGGGTGTGGCGTCCACCCTCTTCTTTCGAAAGAACGTAGACCTCGCACTCAAACTTCATGTGTGGCTTAATTGAGCCCGGCTTTGCAAGGACTTGACCTCGTTCAATCGCATCACGATTAATGCCTCGAAGAAGGCAGCCAACATTGTCGCCAGCCTGACCACTATCTAAAACTTTTTTGAACATTTCGACGCCAGTGACAGTCGTTTTGTCAGCTTTTTCTTTCAGGCCGACAATTTCAACTTCATCACCAACATTGACTACACCTCGCTCAATTCTTCCTGTTGCGACGGTTCCTCTACCCTCAATTGAAAAAACATCTTCGATTGCCATGAGGAATGGTTTGTCGAGTTCACGCTCTGGTTCAGGAATATAAGCATCGACAGCATCTAGGAGATCTGCAATGCACTTGTTTGCTTCAGGATCAGCGGGGCTGTCGTAAGCAGGTTTACTGGCACCACGAATAATCGGGATATCATCGCCAGGGTATCCGTACTTCGAGAGCAGTTCACGGATTTCCATTTCAACAAGGTCGAGCAGTTCGGGGTCATCGACTAAATCGACTTTATTCAAAAATACAACTAATGCCGGAACACCTACCTGTCGAGCCAGCAAAATGTGTTCACGTGTTTGTGGCATAGGACCATCAGCAGCACTAACAACCAGAATAGCGCCATCCATCTGGGCCGCGCCGGTAATCATGTTTTTCACAAAGTCGGCATGTCCTGGGCAATCAATGTGAGCGTAGTGTCGCTTTTCAGTTTGGTATTCTACGTGACTAACAGCGATGGTCACCGTCTTCGTTTCATCTCGAACAGTTCCACCCTTTGCAATATCTGCGTAGCTCTTGGCCTCAGCCAAGTCCTTTGCCGCCTGCACGGCGACAAGGGCACCGGTGAGCGTCGTTTTCCCATGGTCAATGTGCCCGATCGTGCCGACGTTCACGTGGGGTTTTGTTCGCTCAAAAGTATCCTTAGCCATGCTCTTTTCCTCGGCCTTTCCTCATTGAAGGGGAAGCAGGATCATGTGACCTGCCTATTGTAAAAAACTTCAAAATCATTCAATCTCGGCTACGAACCGGATCACTAGTGTACCGTCAATTTGCTGAAAACGGACATCAACTTTCAAATTATAAATCATCAAGCCGTAGTACGGCAGAGCTGCTGATGGGATTTGAACCCATGACCTCGTCCTTACCAAGGACGCGCTCTACCAACTGAGCTACAGCAGCTTATTTTGCTGTCGGGGCGTCGTTTCTGTATCGGAATATATCCTTCTTTTTAATAAATATCAGCAAATGCCTTTATTTTGTGGATTTTTTTATTTTTTTGGATAAAAAGAGCGGGTGAAGGGAATCGAACCCTCGTCTTTAGCTTGGAAGGCTATTGCTCTACCGTTGAGCTACACCCGCGGTTTGTCTCATTATTGGGGAATGTTTGGATATGGCATCCCAGTAAAAATGGTCTCGCGTCGAATTTCTTCTATGTAAGCATCATCCTTGGTTGTGCAAATGGGGAGTGCAGGATTCGAACCTGCGAAGGCATTGCCATCAGATTTACAGTCTGACCCCTTTGACCGCTCGGGAAACTCCCCTTCACATGTGTTTATGAAAATTACGTGCTGTTTTCAGGTGGTTTAAAAAATTATGGCCTACCTGCTGTTCTCCTTCAGGTCACTTTATATTTCTATTATTTACCAAGTTCCATTCGACCTCACCCGATTCCTCGCCGGTTTGGACGGCAGGCAAAGCCTCCGCCCGGATCGCCGACATCCGTACAACACAGTTTTTCATGATCGAACTGCGTTGAACGGTTTTCCATCCGGCTGCGTCGTGAGCTAGCGGCGGGACTTGAACCCGCAACCTGCTGATTACAAATCAGCCGCTCTGCCAATTGAGCTACGCTAGCGGGCCTTCTGGACCGCGAACCGGACAAGTCTACGGATTCACTGGCGACGTGCAAGATGAAGATGAAAGGACAATAACGGCAACCACGGGATAAAGATCCACAGGCAAACGTCAATTCGTGAAATGTAAACCATTTCCAGGAGCTGTCTTTGCGCAACCATAACGACGAAGAATAGCCTAAACATAGTGTTTTTGATGCTGAAACGGTGTCTTTCTGTCAGCATTGGTGCGGTTGTAGGGTGTGAAACAGATTCTGAGTTAGAGCGTAGGTGAGACCTAGAATCTGTTACGCAAAGTCGCTCAAATTCGCAGAAAATGAAATTGTGGTCGAACTGCCAGCGTGCTGCCATTCCATAAGATTAATGATTAGGCAGAATGCATTGAATCAAAGGGTGCATTACACACAGTCCAGAACATGCGGGTAGTCATGCGCATTCTTCAACAAGTAGTATTTTCTGTGCGGTCTGACGTATTCATTCAGCTTCGATAGTCCAAGGCCAGAGATATATTCGAGGGTGTCATGCAGTTGCAAATTGGCTCGAGTCGCATAACCAAGAAAACAAGCCGGCTGCCACATGAAATTATTCTTGTCCATTGCCCCGATGAGGTTGGTCTTATTCATAGGATCACAGGTGTTTTAGCTTCCCAGCAATTGAATATTGAAAGCAATCAAGAATTTGTCGACGTGACAACGTCCCATTTCTTTTTCCGCGCGGAAGTGTCTCTGAGCACATCTTGTTCAACTCAAAGTCCAGCTCAGCTTAAAAATGCCCTTGCTCATGTTTTGCCTGAACAAGCCAGTATCCGTATTGTTTCTTGCGAGCCGAGGCCCGTCGTTATTTGTGCAACTCAGGAGCCACACTGTCTTGGTGAATTGCTTCTGCTTAATGCCGTTGGTGAGTTGCCAGGTCGAATTGTTGCTGTGATAAGTAATTACAACTCATTGCGGAAGCTCGTTGAAAGATTTGATGTGCCGTTTCACCTGGTATCTCACGAGCAAATAACCCGAGAAGAACACGAGCAGCGTGTGGCTGAATTAATCGATACTTATATGCCAGAAACCATCGTGCTTGCACGATATATGAGAGTCCTTACGAACAATTTTGTTGATCGGTATTCGGGACAATTAATCAATATCCATCACTCATTTTTGCCGGCCTTTGTAGGGGCTGCTCCTTATCGTCAAGCCTTTGAACGAGGCGTGAAGGTCATTGGGGCAACAGCTCATTATGTAACAGCAGAGCTCGATGCAGGTCCGATTATCGCTCAAGATGTAATTCCAGTAGATCACAGTTTTACATCGAGGCAGATGGCCCAAGCTGGCCGTGACGTTGAGAAGATCGTACTCGCCAAAGCGGTTAGGCTGGTACTTGAGGACCGCATTTTTGTACACAGTGGTCGAACAGTTGTTTTTTCTTGAAAATGTACAAAGAACGAGATGATTTTTTTCTTAGGGATCTTTTCTGGCTTATCTAGTGAGGCATTTTGAGTTTTGAAAGAAATCATTGCCTAGCTCTTGGAATAGACCAGCATCGGTCTGGCAGAGCTTCTTTCACATAGTTGTTGGTTAAGGCGGTATAACTACGTACGGTTAACTAACTTGATCTTTAGCTCTGATTTAATCGTTCAGTATTTCTGGGAAGCAGGTTTGAGTATGCGTCGGCAAGTATTGTTCCAATTGGTTGTTATTTCGACACTCCTTGGTTTTACGAATATAGCTTCTGCTCAGAAAGTAGCTGTCGAAGAATTTACGTTGCCAAACGGAATGCAATTTTTACTTGTTCCCAGACCGGATCAACCAAATGTTGTGAGTGCCGGATGGGTAGCTCGAGTTGGAAGCGTGAACGAACGCCCTGGGATAACTGGGATTAGTCATTTTTTTGAGCACATGATGTTTAAAGGAACGAACACTATTGGAACACGAAATCCTGATAAAGACCGTACGTTTCGAGTCGAGCAGAAAAAAGTCCGAGACCAGATGAATCAACTTGTACTCAATGAGCAATACGAGCGGTATCGAAATGGTGAGATAGATGATCCGTGGGATCCGACAAACGATACACCGCGACTCAAAAGTTTGCGGACGAAACTAGATACTCTGATTCGTGCCCAGCAGGGCCGGGGTAAAGCTGGACCTGCCACAGCAACTATTGTGAAAGATGAATTTGACCAGGTTTATACGAAAGCGGGAGGTAGTGGCATGAATGCTTTCACAAGCTATGACCTCACGTGTTACTTCATCACTGTTCCATCGAACAAGCTGGAGTTATGGGCATGGATGGAAAGTGATCGTTTAAATGACAGTGTGTTTCGAGAGTTCTACTCAGAACGCAACGTTGTTCATGAGGAGAGGCGTCTGCGTACGGACAGTACTCCAACAGGTCGATTCCAAGAACAGTTCAACTCAATGTTTTGGGCTTCGTGTGGTTATTCTTGGCCTGTTATTGGTTGGCCAAGTGATCTTAATAGCTACACATTTGAGCAGGCTCAGGTTTATTGGAATACGTATTATCGCCCCGGAAATCTTTTTGGTGTTGTCGTCGGTGATTTTGATCCACAACAGGTGAAAGGGTATATCAAGCAGTATTTTTCACGACTCGACCCAGGGGTAAATAAATTGCCTCCTGTGGTCACGCTTGAAGTTGAGCAAATGGCTGAACAGCGAATGAATGCACTCGGTGATTTTCCACCAACAATAGAAATTCGCTATCACACTGTGCCAGCTGGCCATAGAGACAGTTATCCTCTCGACATGCTTGCAGAGGTGCTTAATGAGCGAACAGGTCGGCTTTATTCCAGTATGGTTGAGGGCCGTGGTATTGCCGCTACAGCATCGGCAGGTTCCGATACACGAAAGTACGCAGGTCTTTTTTCTTTCGACGCCATGACTCGCGGGGATGCAACACCGGAGCAGCTTGAACAAGCCTGGTATGAAGAGTTGGCTAAGCTGCAGAATGTGAAGCTGGGAGAACGTGAACTTCGTAAAGTTAAGAATCGCGTGGCAGCATCAAATTATCGCCGGCTTGAAAATAATATGTCACTTCTCATTCAATTAGCTTTTAGCGAAGCGTTGCTCGATTGGGAAGAGATCAATGACGGTCCTGCAAAGTATGAAGCAGTAACTGCACAAGACATTCAAAGAGTTGCAAAAAAGTATTTTGATGAGACAAATCGTAGTGTTGCAATTTATCAGAGAAACACGGAACAGGTTGCAGCGAAGGAGGCTGGGGAATGAATAATTTGGTATTAAAAAACACTGTTTGCACTCACGTGTTGTTGGGCGTTCTTGCCGTAAACTTGTTTTGTGTGACACAAGTCTCTGCCATCCCCCCACGCCCTGAAGCGATTGAATTTGAAAAGCTTGAGTTTACGCCGCCGCAGGCAGCAGATTTCCGAAGGATGCTTTCGGACGGAACTGTTGTCTATGTCGCTGAGTCTCACGAATTTCCTCTAATAAAGCTTTCGGTCACTTTTAAGGGAGGCGACTCGCTTGATCCACAGGATACCCCGGGACTCGCGTCCGTCATGGCAAGAATGGTTCGCGAGGGTGGTGCCGGTGATATGAATCCCGGGATGTTTGATGAGACGCTCGATTTCCTTGCAACGGAGGTATCGGTCTCAGCAGGGAATACTTTTACAACGGCACGAATGAACTCGTTGAGCGACAATTTTGATGAGAGTCTTAAGCTGTTCGTAACCATGCTGCGAAAGCCTGCTTTTGACAAACAGCGACTTGAGGTTGCAAAAGCACGCTTGCTTGAGTCGTTGAAACAACGCAATGACAATGCTTCATCAATACTTGCTCGAGAGTGGAAGGCTATGCTTTATGGTCGCACTCATTTTGAAGCGAGTCAGCCGACAGCATCGAGTGTCGAGGTGATTGACCGAGAGCAGTTGCAAATAATTCACGACAAGATTTTCCATCCAGGAAATATGATTGTTGCTGTATCTGGTGATTTTGCGATTGAAGAAATGTTGGAAAAGCTCACAAAGGCTTTTAGTGGTTGGGAGCGGGGGGCTGTAGCTGCAAACCCAAAAACTCCTGAAGCAGTGCTTGTGCCCGGTCTTTATCATGTTCAGAAGGATATTCCGCAGGGAAAAGTTGTACTTGGGAAGCGTGGAATAGTTCGTGACGATCCAGATGCGATCCCATTACTACTGTTGAATGAGATTCTTGGTGCTGGGGGATTTACCAGCAGACTCATGCAGAAAGTCCGAAGTAATGAAGGCTTGGCCTATTCAGTCCGATCAATTCTCTCTCAACGTGTCGATTACCCAGGAGCGTTCCAGGCGACATTTGAAAGCAAGAACCCGACTGTAGCGCTGGCTGCAAAAATCGTTTTTGGGGAAATTGCACTGATTCGTAATGAGTATGTGAGCGATGCAGAGATTGAGGTCGCAAAGCAGGGACTCATTGAAACGTTTCCACGGCAATTTGAGAGCAAGCCAGCAACGCTTCAGGTCTTTGTGAATGATGAGTGGACAAATCGTCCAAAAGACTACTGGCGCACCTTTCGTGAAAAAGTAAGTTCAGTAACAAAAGAAGACTTGCTGACAGTTGCCATAAAGCATCTTAATCCCGCGCAGATGGCAATTCTTGTTGTTGGTGATTGGGCAGCGATTGCACCAGGAGATCTTGAGGGAAGGGCAACAATGCAAGATTTTTTTGGTGGCGAGGTCAAGCATTTACCTCTTCGGGATCCACTGACGCTTGAGCCACTTCCGCTTGACTAAATGAAACGTCACGTAGTGTTCAGGGACGGTGTAAACGGAATAGAAACTATCAACGATGTCGACATTGCTTGAAACACTACCCCCGGCTCGTCCTGCAGAACTTCATGCAATTTCGATTGCAAAGAATATTGCTGGGGAGCATGTATTAGCAACAACAGTTGGTCGAGGCCAGGCCGCAATTACCCTTGCCGAAACTCGTCCAGAAGCGAAGGTAAGCCTTTGGTTTCATGATCAGTATCAGCAGCAGTTGTTGGTCAGGGCATTACATGAACTACCGACACAACTAAGTCTTTATTGTGAGCCCGATCCGCCGCCAAGCTCAAACGGGGGGCAGTATGATCTTGCAATCTTGCCTGTTTTCAAATCTGGTGAAGCTGAATTTACCCGTGACGTATTGCAGTCCGCTTTCCAGTCGTTGTCCATTGGTGGCCACCTAGTTGCTGCAATCGATAATCCCAATGATAAATGGTTGCGATTACAGCTAGCAGGTACTGGTGAAACGGTGAGAGTGCGTCCTGATTCAGCAAACAAACCGACAACGGTGTGTTACATACTGCAGAAGACACGACCGTCAAAAAAAATGAGAGACTTTACAAGTAAGATTGTGTTCCGTGATCGGGAACGTTTGCTTACAGCAATTACTCGTCCTGGTGTTTTTGCACATCGTCGGATTGATCCCGCTGCACGGCACCTTCTCAACGCTGTGGATCTCGCTAGTGGTGCTCGTGTACTTGAGATAGGCTGTGGATCAGGGTGCGTCAGTTTAGGCCTCGCAGCAAGAGATTCATCGATCGAGGTTTATGCAATCGACTCATCAGCACGTGCTGTGAGCTGCCTGCAACAATCGGCAGCCGAAAATGAATTGCCCAACATCACGGTTTTGCTTGAGGCTCACGGGGTGGTGCCTGATCCTGGATGCTACGATCTTGTGCTGGCAAATCCACCCTATTACTCGGACTTTCGAATTGCTGAAATGTTCGTTGAAGCTGCTCGAACCGCTCTCGCACCTGGCGGTACGCTTCTTTTGGTGACAAAGCAACCTGTCTGGTATCTCGAGCAGCTACCCCAGAACTGGAATGATGTTGCGCAGGAACTTGTGAAGGGTTACCATCTTATCGAAGCGGTTCGGCCGTAATGGTTAAGTTCGGGATTCTCTAACGATTAATATGGACAACCGTTGCTGGCGGAAAGCCATTAAAATGAGTCGAACTCGCCGCAGAATATGCGCCGATAGTATTGCTGTAAAGGTAATCTCCCATTTTAAGATCAGGCAGTTGTTCGGCAAGACTTATTGTATCCAGTGCGTCGCACGTAGGGCCAAAGACAGCACATAGTTGAGTTGGTCCAGATTTAAAACTTTTCATGCGGTACGTACAGTGGTCGAAAATAATGCCTGAGTAGGTGTGGTAGACGCCGTCATCGACGTAATAACAAAGCTTGTCACCACGCACTGCTTTTCCAATAATTTTCGAAACAGCAGATCCTGCTGAAGCAACAAGAAAACGGCCTGGCTCGGCAAGAATCTCAACGGTTTTCGGAAACAGGCGATCGAGTTCATAATTGATTTTTTTAGCTAACGAACCAATCTTAGGCACACTTGCGTCATAAGCTGCAGGAAAACCACCCCCGATATCAAGCAATTGAAGATTGAAGCCACGTGATTTTGCCTCAGCAAAAATACCAGCAGAAAGGTGAAGGGCTTGAATGTAATTCTCAGGGTTCGTGCACTGGCTGCCTACGTGAAACGATAAGCCTTCAACAATAAGTCCATAGTCATGTGCGCGAGTGATCAAATGGACTGCTTCACCAGGCAGTGCGCCGAATTTACTTGATAACTCAACCATCGAACCTGTGTTCGGAACCCGAAGCCGAAGGGCGAGCCCGGCATTCGGGGCATACTTTGCTATTTTCCGTATCTCTTCTTCGTTGTCATAGGTCACAAGTGGTTTGTAACGATCAAGTTCCTCGAGTGTTTCAACAGGCTTGATAGGATTGGCATAAATAATTTTATCCCAAATGAAATCTTGGCGTTTTTTGGAGGGTAGGTTTTCAATGAAACGATAGACGGTATGAAATTCCTGCATGCTCGCGACATCGAAACTACCTCCAAGGTTGTAGAATGTTTCTACAACAGCAGGATCACTATTAACCTTGACAGCGTAGTAGGTTTGTATGCGTGGGAAATGTTTTCGAAACAAGGCATAGTTTTTTCGTAATTCTGCATGATCAATCACAAACAGAGGCGTGCCGTGGGCCTTGGCTAGATTGAGCAAGGTCTTTTTGTTCATTCTGACACGGCCTCATAGAGAGATATCAAATAAGCCACATGTGAATTCTAAATTTTTTCGGATAAGACGAAGGTAGTTAGTCTTTTCCATCAGTTCTTAAAAAGTTTTTAAACTGCCAAGGGTCATCAGAGTCAATGTCTGGATTATTGTATCCAGAAAAAGTGTCAGAAGAGTTCTTGTTAGGCGTCCAGTCGGACGGTGTGGAAATAAATTTTCCGAGATATGGTTTGGCAATATCAAGAATGTAGTCGTGCGGTAGATCGTCTGGCATTTTTACACCTTCACGTGGATTTTCAATCATCCACATGCACGCAGCAACTACAGATATTGCAACTTGCATTGTTGTTGCATTTTGATGAGGCACAAGCCGCCGAGATTCTTCAATTGATAGATCACTACCACACCACCATGATGTAAGTGGATGTCCCATAACGAGTGCACCGAGGATGTCAGACCCGGTTGTTATTTCGTCGGTCATGATACGAGTTTGTGGTTGAAGTTCGTAGTTGTAGCCACGGAGTTCCCACAGGCTGGCAATAGCAGCATCGCATGGGCAATATGCATAGTGCACAGTCGGGCGATAGATTGTTTTTCCAGCATTGTCTCTGACAGAGAGTCTCTCAGTGATCGTAAAAGCTTCGCCGTGTCGAACAACCATGCCGGTAATAGTGTAATCAGGAACCCAGCTTGAGACATATGTGTTCATTCCCATACGTGCTAGGCAGATCTGACTCTGTGGGCCATCTTCATGCTGATATGCGAATGGAGGAAATTCTTTTTCATGTGTCCCCCAGCCCATCTCGGCTGTTGTTGTCCCTTCTTCACGAAAGCCTTCAACACTCCAGGTATTCACAAATTCATTAACTTCTTTGGGTGAGCTAGAAATCTGAGTGTCGCGTTCACTGCAGTGGATAACTTTTACACCCAATTCTTTCGCAAGGTAATTAAAGGTGTGAGTCTTTTGGTACTGTGCAATTCGTTCAGCTTGCTGTCCAGAGAATTTTTGTTCTTCAAGGCAGGTCTCAGCAATGTCCAAAAGAGCCTGTTTGGTAAAGTGACTGATAAGCCCTGGATTTGCACCGTGCTCCAATACGGCAGTTGGCCCAGGTTCGTTCCATGCTGAGACCATGCGACGGATATTCATATGTCGCCAGTACAGTGTGAGTTGTGATGGATGGGCGCCTTTTGCGTGCTCATACGGATCCCATAGCTCAACAGATGTATTTAGATAGAGTGTTCCATGGTCATGGCACCAGCTAACGATCTCACAACAGTCGATATTCCAAGCAAGGTCAATGAGCAGATCACCTTCGCCGACATAGCGAGAGAGTACCTCACCTAAATTATTAGGGCTGACCTTTTCTTGAACAAATTGAACACCTTGTTCAGTCCATGGACGAAGAGCCTCTTTGTCCGGCGCGAAATCGATAATCGTTATCTGTTTCGGGTCGATTTTGATGTGGTGAAGAAGGATTGGGAGTGTGCAACGAGCAACGAATCCAAACCCAACAAATAAGATTTTGTTATCAAAGGTGATCATGCGAGCATGCAATTCCTAAGGCGATGTGACAAATCAGGAGTGTAATCTCTGTGCAATGAATTGGTATCGAAATGAACAAGAAGTATAACCTCAAACCAACGAGCAATTGGAATCACTGGATTTGCTGACAAAAGGTGAGATGAAAAGTAGAGCGATGGAATACTTTAGATGGAATACTTTAGTAGTATGCTTGTTTGCAGCGGCGGAATCCATAAATCGCGCCGTAGGTGTTTTTCCCTTCACGACTTGAATCAGAGCACGCCTCGTAAATGCTGGCTCTGTTAGGTCGTACGAGTAAGGCCGATGACTTTTTCACATGCGATTTGGTTGGCAATTAGTGGAGGCCTTGGCACGCTCGTTCGTGCGAGTGTTGCAATACTTGCTCTACGTTTATGTGGGCGAGAAACGCCCTGGGGCACATTCGCGGTTAACCTGATCGGCAGTTTCCTTTTTGGTGTGATTATCTCGCTGGGGCGGGGTCGTATCGGCTTGCCAGCTGGGTATGAACCAATATTGTTAGTCGGCTTTCTTGGTGGTTTTACGACGTATTCGAGTTTTGCATTTCAGTCGTACGCGTTTCTCGAGCAGGGCAGACCCTTTCTCGCTGGAGTTTACGTTGTTGGAACTGTTATTTCTGGTTTAGTGTGTGTCTGGGCTGGAGTCATGGTAGGTCGGCTTGGCGGCGGATAGGCCTCATATGTTTCCAAGGTAGAACGGTGTTTTCAAGATAGAACGTGCTTTTCTTGTTGTAGATGGGAAACGCGCCGCGTGTGACAAAAATCAAAATGTAGTCTGTTTTTTTGAAAGGATGATAATGGCTTCTCTCAAACAGCAGTTTGTTTTCATTTTCTTTTTATTCATGGGGATAATTGGCACACCCAATTGCCTGAACGCGGAGGAAAAAATTTTCAATAACAACGGCTATCAATGGACTGTCGACCATATGCAAGTAGGTGTTCGTTGGCAGCCTTTTGTTGGTCGACCAGAAAATAATGCATACGATGCTCAGCGACAGATCATTGCTAGAGATAGCAGTTACGTACAGTTTTGGATGGCGTGGTCGGCACTCGAGCCAACTGAGGCGAACACAGATTATCTCAAGCAACCGTCTGGTTATTTGCAGGCCATTGAGCAAGCGGTCAATGCATGTAAAGACTACGAAATCAAGGTGGAATTTGTATTCTTTCATTGCCCAGCATGGGCTTCTGAGTCAGGGGTAAGTGGTGGCCAACGCCCAAAAATAGGGGCTTTTCCTGCATTTGTAAATCGTATTGCAAAGCATTTCAAAGGCCGAGTGGATTCCTATCAATTATCTCATGAAGTAAATAATCAAGGGATGATGAAAGGCGCTGACGTTGATTTCTTGATCAAAGAAATTTTTATAAATGGCGCCCGAGCAGTGAGGCAGGTGTACGAACAAGATCCAAAATTACCTGTGCTTATTTCCACATCTGGTATGAGTCCATGTGAGAATTGTGGACAGATGAAGGGTCTGGCAGCGAAGGGCGGCCGTGGAGTGAATGAGTTATATGATCGATATATTGCAAGTCATGATTTGATGAGGGGCGTTGATGCACTGAATTTAAATGTATCGGATCAGAATGATGGATACGGCGGAATGGACGGTAGTTTTGTTTCTTCAGTCTGGGGAAATTATGAACTTGTGCGGAATAAGTTAGATATCGCGGGGTATCACCATAAGTCGGTTCTTTCAGCTGAGTCTTGGGTTTCATGGGATGATGGTGGAAGCGCAGTCGACGTCAATGGAGATGGTATCAAAAACGAGAAAGATGCTTTTTTCCGGACACTTACAATCATTGGAAACTGTATGGAGCGAGGCCTTAACACGATGCAGCTTCCTTGGTCAGATAATTCGAGTGGCTGGGCAATGGGATTAACAAAGAGGCGAGATTACAACGGCCGTATCGCAAAGATTGCGCCAGAACTCGTGATTCCAGCAAGTGATGGTGGTCCAGGTATCGTGACTCAGAAAATCGGGCTTGCCGGAAACGACGAGGGTTTTCAGATTCGACCACTGGAGGGCAATGTTTTTACGGTCGATGATTACATTAACCCACCTGACCCGAATCATCTTCATTATTACATCTGGCGATGGTTTTCTCAGATTGCTGCAGGGCCCAATGAGGTCATTCGTCACGCTGTTGCAGGAGAAGTTGGTAACGATATAGCTGTAACGGGTAGTGGATTTACTGGAAATGAGCGATACCGTATTGCCTCGTATAATCGCACAGAAAAATCTTTTCGAGTGTTGGTATATGCATCGGGAGCAAATGGAAAGACATTCACGAAAGTGTCAATTCCAAGCACTATTCAAACGGGTCGACATTCTAATACCGGCAAAGGCCTGCAGGATTTTTGCGGCGAGGGATTTCGTTCTGGTGAGGCTTATCGAGTAAAGATTATTACAAAAAACATAAGTGACGAAGACGGTTCTGATATCCATCAGGCGACACTCAACTCAGAGACGAAAATTGTTGAAGATGGTGTTTTAACCGCGACTATTGTGGGGGCCCGACAATTTACACTCATCGACTTTATTCCTGTATTTCAAGATTAGACGATGTGATCGTAAAGATGTTTGCCTCTGTGAGATCTGTATGATGTCAAAACAAAAAAAGCAGCATCGTCATAAGCAGAAGGCCAGCGTCGTTCCCTCGTTGGGGAATCTGGATGGTGTGCTTTCTTCGAGTGAACAAGTCGTGTTGACAGAGGCACTTCGAGCACGACCACCAAAAGCCATTCGGATACGGTTGCCGCAAGCACATGGGCCAGCGGAAGAAGGGTCTCTTCCGTTTTCTTCAGAATCAGTACCATGGTATCCGGCAGGTTTTTTTTGTAGTGAAACACATCAGCCAGGGCGCTTCCTTGAACATGCTGCTGGTGCATATTTTATTCAGGATGCAGGATCCATGTTGGCCCTTCGTCTTCTCGATGTCCAGCCGCATGAGTGGATTGCAGATGTGTGTGCGGCCCCAGGTGGGAAGGCTTCGGCAATTCTTGAACAGGTAGGGCCAGGCAGTGGATTTCTGTTGGCAAATGAACCAATTCGAGGTCGACTTCCAGCTCTTGATTTCAATCTTGCACGAGTTGGTTTTCCTCGTTACTGCATCACATCAAAAGATCCTGAACGGTTGGATCCCCAGTGGACAAAACAGTTTGATGCTGTGCTTGTTGACGCCCCCTGTACAGGCCAAATGCTCGTTGGGAAGGGGAAGCAGTCTCTTGCGGCTTTTACAAAGTCTCAAGTGACCCATTCTGCAGCGAGACAACAGCGGATAGTTTCAGCAGCGGCACAACTTGTACGACCCGGCGGCCGACTCGTTTACTCCACATGCACGTTTGCACCAGATGAAAATGAAGATGTCATCGAGACCTTTCTTACTACACATGATGGCTGGTGTGTGGAAACAGTTTCTGATTTACAACCATGGCAGACTCCACGTTCACCAGGCGGATATCGCTTGTATCCACATCGTGATCGATGTGCAGGGGCTTACGCCGTTCGCTTGCGCTTAATGGGGGAACCACTCTTGAATCAGATGATTCCAAGTAAGAAGGAAATAAAAGAAGATCTGTTGGTAGTAGGTGAAGAAACCGTTGGTGGTACGCGTGGTGGTTATAGAATTCAACAGACGAACCTTTTGACAGAATTGCCAAAGGACATCGAGCGACGTCTTGAGATGCCATGCGGAAGACATGGTGAAATTGCATATCGGCCTGCTAAACAGTGGCTTCCGTCACATACGCTTGCTTTACGGAGGGATGAGTATTGGAGGCCCTGCGCAACGCATGAACTAAGTGATCGTGAAGCGCAAAACTTCTTCCAAGGCTTGTCTCTTCCAGCCGGGCCACTTGGTTGGGTTGTTGCAACATGGCGAGGCCATCCGCTTGGTTGGCTTCGTGGCAACAAAGAACGCCTCAATAATCGCCTGCCAGCATCTGCAAGGCTTGGTTTTATTCCATTGTTAAGTTCTTTGACTAAAGAAAATCCCTAGAACTCATTCATTAGGACCTGCACTTTCATGACAGCCCCGTATTTGCTCAGATATTTTTCTGTCAGGTCTTAAAAGAGTTGAACTAAAAAAATGAGTTCCGTTGTTTAGGGGGTCTCGAATGAAAATTTTCTGTCGTGTATTACTCTGTAATTTGTTGTGTATTGGAATCACCTCCTCAGCTTCTCAGAGCGTTGCAGCTAGACTCAACGTTGTGCTTATAGTTGCTGACGACTTGGGGTGGGGAGAACTTGGCTGTTACGGTCAGCAAAAAATTCCCACCCCGAACATTGATCGTCTTGCCACTTCTGGCCAACGATTTACACAGTTTTATTCTGGTGCGCCAGTGTGTGCGCCATCGAGATGTGTTCTTATGACCGGCCTGCATTTGGGGCATGCTGAAATTCGTGGTAATCGACAGGCGAAAACAGCCTTTCCTGAATTTGATGAGGGCCAATTTCCTATTCGATCTGAGGCAATTACATTTCCTGAATTATTGCAACAAGCGGGATATGCAACCGGCGCGATGGGAAAGTGGGGACTTGGACCTGTCGGTAGTACAGGTGACCCGAATAACCAAGGATTTGATCTTTTTTTTGGATACAACTGCCAAGCAGTTGCGCATAGTTTTTATCCCGAGAGTCTCTGGCGGAACGCTGACAAAGTACACCTGAACGATCATCCAATTCCGGGCCATAAAAAACAGCCCGAGGGCGAAGTTCGAATGGAAGACTGGATCGCAGAGACTTATGCATCCCGGCCAATTGTTGCTGAGGCAGAACAATTCATACATGACCATGCTGAAAAACCGTTTTTTCTTTACTGTCCGTTTACCGAGCCACATGTAGCGATGCATCCACCCGTCGAAACGGTGAATCAGTTTCCGGAGTCTTGGGATGACACACCATATCGTGGCGGGAATGCATATCTCCCACATCCGAGGCCGCGAGCTGGGTACGCAGCAATGATTGCTGAGCTCGATGACCATGTTGGGCGAGTAGTCACAGCAGTGAACAAAGCAGGCCTCATGGACCGAACCGTCATAATTTTTACAAGTGACAACGGCACCACACACGAGGGTAGCGGTGAGCCGAACTTGCATATAGGCGGTGTAGATGCCTCCTTCTTTGACAGTACGTTGAACTTGCGTGGCTACAAAGGAAGTGTCTACGAGGGAGGTTTACGAGTGCCATGCATTGTTAGGCTTCCCGGAGACGCTGGGGCCGGTCGAGTCATTGATGCCCCGGCTTGGTTTCCAGACATTTTTCCGACAGTGTGTGATGTCGTAGGAATCAAGAAGCCTGACGGTCTCGACGGTGTCTCCTTATGGCATCTTTTGAAGGAAAAAAAATCGCTTGGTTCTCGTCCGTCATCACTCCTCTGGGTCTTTCCAGAATATGGGGGACAGATGGCGGTTCGTCTTGGTGACATGAAGGCAGTGCGCAGGAACCTGAAGCGAAAAAAGGCAGAACAAACTCCGTGGGAAGTCTATGACTTGGCAACTGATCCAGGTGAGACCGTCGATCTAGCTGAAAAGCGACCAGATGTTGTTGCCGCAGCCGTTAAGGTCTTACTTCAACAGACCTCAGCCAACTCAGTGTTTCCAATGCCGAAGCCAGAAATTTGAGTGAGGCAAGCGTAAAAAATGAGTAGTAGCCCAGCAGGTTTATAAGTCAGCTGTTACTTTATGAGTGTGGGCTGACGGATATTGAGTCACCACTAGGATTCGTGCAATCAAAACTGAGTGCAATCTTGTAAAAGTCAGTAGCATGAATGGATTCGACCCAGCCACGCCTTTTCGAAGGATTTTTGTGCGCAAACAGGCGATAATTCATTTCGAATAAATTCCGAGGCGTTGTTGGCAACGGACATCGCTTTTTCAGGGTGCTTTCGTAAGAAATCTACAATCTCGGAGAGTGTTTCACGGTTGGCATATAAAAAGTGTTTTCCTTCTTCAATATTTTTATGCCAATACTCAACCCACTTTGTCTCAAATCGGATTGGTACACACCCGAACGTTCCGATCAGCCAAAACCTGTGCCATGAAGAGGTGTTTCCGTCAATATCTAATAAGTAGCGATGCTTGTTCAGTGTCTTCGTTGAATCTGTCTCGGCACACAAACCTTGTGACCTGAGCGTGGTGAGAAAAGTGGGCGGTGTTTGTGGGAAGTCCGATAAACCGCAGTCAGAGTTCATGATTTTCTTTGCGGCCAGACATGCTGCAACCCGTGAGTTGTCAAAGGATTGTAAGGTTCCAGTAAGAGCGCCCCGAAAGTACAGCGAGTCTTGTTTACGTTCCCACTTGATGGAACGCCATGCACGGCGAGTTTTTTTAAGCAAAAATGGATTTGGTATCAGGTCGTGAGGGTCACTGAATAATTTGGCAAACCGAAATGTATTTTCTGGGACTGAAGAATCTGTACAGTCACTTACGTCAACAGGTATATCGCTGAATTCTATTTTTGGAGAGTGCCTGATTAATCGCCCTAATGCACTTGCTATATTCCTCCATCGATAAGAAAGTTCTTTGTAAGTATTCTCACTTGTAAAAGTGAGTAGGAGACGTTTTTCATGCGAGCGTTGTGAATAGGTCCACCGAATGACTGAAGGGTGCTGAGCCCATTCGGAGTCCTCAAACCGAATACTTATTGGATAGCGAAATACGTATCGCCAACGACCGGGATGTAACACCACATCGAAGGCCGCGAGGGGCTTCCAAAAACCAATTTTTTTAAAATGTGTGCTCATCAGCGAGTTTTTCAGGAATCTTACCGGGCAATTACAGACGGCTGGGTTTTTACCAGTGGTGCCTCAGGTTGGCACGGTTTTCTGTAAGTTAAGGATTCATTCCGTATGTTACGACATTGACGGCCTCATTTCGTGTTGGCCGCATACGACGGTAGTTTTATGCCCTGTCTTTGTAACTGTTTTTCTGCCTGTTCCTGCCATCCTCGATTTGCAGCGGGGCTTGCAGGGCTGGGGTGCAGAATCGTACCGATGGCTCTGTCGGTTTTACCTAGTGCAGCCAAAGCTCTGCCTTCAGCAAATTTTCCTATGCCAATAACACATTTTGGCTGACACCATTTCACGAGCCGTCGCAGTGCCTCATCACATGTTAGAAAGAGTGGTTCACGCTCTTGGAGAGAAAGTTTGTCTGGTGTGCGGTTACGACCAGATTCTTCCATAAAGACAAGCGGGCAGTAATTTGCAATGAAAAATCGTTTGTTGAATGTTGAGGCCTTTCTAAAACGATCTTGAACCCAGCCCCAAAGCCGTCGACCACTCACCTCACTTCGGGTGCACTCAAAGCCATTGATCGGTCGTTTTGGATGAATAACGGGGGGCTGGTTAACGGCTTCATCAATTCCGAGAAAGTCACGCACAAAAGAAACTTCTCCAAATGGCACACCTGTTTGTGCCATACCCCATGGTCCAGGATTCATACCTAGGAATAAGGCATCAAGCCCCTGCTTTGCATGTCGCTTGAGATATGCCTCGTGTGGTTTACGCGCATAAATAAGTGGATTGTAAACACAGTCTATTGGAGCTGAAAATTGAAGTGAATCAACTTCACGGGCGAGCCATCTGGAAATACGTATAGGAGACATGGGCACAGCTGTGGTGATATGAATCAAGAAGATATGGAGTTGTTATCAATCGTTCTTTTTTAGACCTGGTACCCGCATTCCTGATACTTCATGTGTTGCTGAGAGTTAAGCGACAAGATTAATTTGGATCCTG
>Ga0233432_10000211_pt1 | contig 55101 bp, 89 predicted proteins | sample SI_122_August201_6_FD_179870 | JGI IMG/M metagenome (GOLD analysis project Ga0233432, IMG submission 179870) | Seawater microbial communities from Saanich Inlet, British Columbia, Canada - SI_122_August2016_10_MG | ecosystem: Environmental > Aquatic > Marine > Inlet | place: Canada: British... | reverse complement strand
TGAATACCTTGCGGTCCTTGCGGGCCTTGAATACCAGTTGCACCAGTTTCACCAGACCCTTGTGGACCTTGAATACCTTGTGGACCTTGTGGGCCTTGAATACCAGTTGCACCAGTTTCACCAGAACCTTGTGGACCTTGTGGACCTTGTGGACCTTGGATTCCAGTTGCTCCAGTTTCACCAGACCCTTGTGGGCCTTGTGGTCCTTGTGGTCCTTGTGCACCACCACCAACAGCATTGATTGTTATTTCATCAGTTATTTCATTTACAACAAACGAGATATTTGAACCAGGTACTAAATCAACATCGCTACTTGCAGCCCCATCACTTAATTGGATACTTACAGCCCCATTTGATAATCCAACTGCATTTAAATTATAAGCAGCTAAAGATGCATTCTCCCATACATTAGTAGAACTATTATATACAAGCAATTGATCATCCTGTATATTTGTAATTGAAACATCAGTTAAACCGCTTAATGTTGAGCTACCGCCAGTTCCTGCTTCAATATCAACAGTCCCTCTGTATAAGTGGCCATTTGCAGAATTAATCCATAATATCCTATCATCAATATTTCCACCACTTACATCATTACATAATGGCCTATTTGCAAAACTTGTAGAAGGAAGAACTAATCCACCTTGATCTATATTAACACAACCTACAAAATAACCAGCCCATGTTCCACTGTCAGCAATTAAGCTGGTTAGAATTGCTTCACCGTCTTGTTCATTTTGAGCAAATGTATCTACAACATTAGAATATAAACCTATTGTTTGTGGAGACCCACCTGCTGATGCCTCTGTGAATGATATCATTTCCCCAACAGTAATTGATAAACCTGTCTTATAAGATAGCGATATATTAGAACCAATGTATTTAGTAGCATCGTCACTTGTTATATCTGTTTGTATTTGGTTTCCTATATAACGACTGTCTGCCTTGTCCATCCACTGTAAAATATTAACACCTTCAATATTTGTAGGTGTCTTATAATTCATGTATAAACCAAACCCATCAATTAATCCATTTGAATAATCATGCTCAACATCGATTAAAAATGATTTAGAATCTGTTTGGCCGCTTTGGTTACCAGACCTTAAATAGTATTCACCTTTCTGTGAAACTCTTAAATAAGTATTAGGTGCATCAGTTGAATACGATGATACTTCATATTGATCACCAGAATCAAACTTACCTGTACTTGCAACACCTATATCAACTAAAGGAATCCTAAATGATTCTACTGTTGTTATTGTATCAGACGCCAGTTGAGGAACATATAATTCATTATTTGAAGATATACTTAAACCATCAACGCTCAACCCCTGTAAACCAGTAGCACCAAAATTAATACCAAAGGAACCATCAGTACCATAAATACCAGCAGTTGCTACTACTACAGAATTTAATGCATATTGAGTTGCAGCATTCCCAGTAGCACTTTCAACTCTAAGTTGTAATTGATGTGTTGTTGCTGTATTATCAATATGTAAACCTGTTTTTGTATTAGTAAGTCTATTAAATTGTAATTGGCCTGCAGACCCACTTAATGAAACAATTCTAGTAGCAGAACCTATTGACCCATCACTACCATAAATATTTACTTGTCCTAATGAACCTATTGGTATTGGTTGATATTCACCAGCACTAGCACTCCATTGTAAAATATACCCGTTAGCAGCAGGAGTATCTGCACCGGTCGCTACATTTGATAACATACCAATTGTTGGTGCTCCACTATTTAATTGAGCTAAGTCAACTTCACCTTCATCAAAATTGTAAACAACATTCTGTAATGTGGAATCAGTACTTATAGTTAATGCAGTTCCCGCTCCAGTATTGGTTGAATCTAAACCATAAAATTGTAGATTAACACCAACTTTGCCTGAATAGATATCTTGATGTGTAGCACCCAGACCTATATTTTCTCCAATATTTACTTCACCTGGATTGGATGCTAATGTATTTACAACTTTTATTGATTTAGAAGATAGGTTATATTGTAATTGTATTCCTTGGCCTGCAATAAAATTAAAAGTATCATTAGGAGTTGACGATTCTACTAATGCATCAAAACCAGCTTGTAAAGCTCCAGTTGGTGCGGTAGAGTTAACTTTAATTTTACCAAAACTATTCGCGCCTTGTATATTAATATTACCAGAACCAATACCTCCAATCATATCCCATTGAAATGTATCAAACACACCTTGTGTAGTTCTAACGTTTGCTCTCCACCAAGCTAAGACTTGATCTAATCCTGTTGTTGAGGGATCATCTACTATTACCGGATGATATACAATGTTTCCTATTTCATATATTCTAGTATCTTCCCAAGGATTAGCCACCATTTTAAAATTAGTGTCTACTTCATTATTGGTAAGCTCTCTTTTTATTTCTGTTCTAAAAAGAATATATTCTTGTAGGTTAAATGACGTTGCCATTGAGTTAAATATTTTTTTATTTATTCTTCTTTCTTATATCTTTAGTTTGGTGGATATTCTTCAATCTTTATATCATTATATGGGAATTGTGAAGTGTCTTTTACAGAAGTAAAGGCTTCTCTAAATGATTTAAGATACCAAGTGTTTTCTGACCAACCAGGTACTGCATAACATGGTGAATAAATTCCAGTTACATAAATATATTTTAGCTCTGAATAATACTTTACATAATCAGTAACTGCATTCTTTATTAGTTGAACTTGCCTGTCTATAAATACCTTTCTACCAGAGTTTCTTTGTCTATCATACGCAGAGCCTGTTTCAAGTTTTAAATTATTAGTAACATCTATTGCTTTAAATTCTGTACTAAAATCATAAAGATCACTCGCGGCTAAGAAAAATGAAATAGAAACCAAATCTCCTAAATTACAATTATCAAGAGGTATGTAGTTTTTTTGAAAATACTTTTCCATTGCAGTAACATCTGCAAAGTCAATGTATTCATGCTTTACCCTATCAAAAAAATCAACCTTAATGTTAGTTGAGGTTATTTTATTTTTTTTCAAAAAGATAAAGAAGTCTAAAGCTAGTTTAAATGATATTCCTTCTAAAATCAATGGAGTCTACTTTTTTGTTATATATTCAGTCTTTGATTAGATGGTAGTCATCAGTAAGACATGATATAGGCCCGTGTGTGATTTTAGATTGTTTAAAAATTTGTAGGTGATCTAGATTACGATAATTATCTATCCAATATACATGCTTAAATCCTGCATTAACCAAAATTTTTGTACACATTTTACAAGGTGATAAAGTTAAAAGAACAATGTAATTTTCAGGATCATATTCTTTAAACTTAGCTATCATATTTACCTCAGCATGAATAAAGCCACTTTCACCTGGCTCAAGACTATCTTCTTCAGTACCAGTATCTTCATTTATATTAGCACCGCTATAAGACCCATTATATCCAAAACTAGCAATTTTGCTAAAATCTTTTCTTAGTGCAATACAACCTACTTTAGTAGTGGATGAATTAGAAAGATTTTTTATATTTTCTAAAATCTTTGTAAATGTAGATATCTTTATTTGAAGTCGCTGAATTTTGGTATCCATTTGCTCTTAATTAATTTGGCTCTCATTTTTATGCCAGGTTCTTTACTTAATGATTTAGCAAGTTTAATATTTTCTTCATCATCATCAAAAAAGGTAAAGTCATTAAATCCCATTTCTATGAATTTTCTAAATGCTTCTTTTTTCTTTTCTGAAGTAGAACCTTTAAATCCTAATGAAGTATCGTTAATAGCAAATATGTATTGTGGATTTATATTAATTCCGTTATGAGCTAAAAATTGTTGAATAAGTCTTGAATCATCTCTTGCTGTAATAATCCCAACCGCTTTACCTTTTTGTATAGTTCTTTTTAAAATAGAGAATACCCATTCTATAATTTTACCAGCTTTAAGAATATCTAAACTTTGGAAATCTGAAAAGTCCATTCTGTCATTTGGTCTTTTCCTAAATGTGTTAAATTCTTGTGGCGTAAGTTCAGTAGAAAAACCTGTTTTAGGATTATGAACTTTAATTTTACTGCGAGTAACTACAAGAGTATCATCCACATCAAATATGGTAATTGCATTTCTTTTATTTGCTTCAAATAGCCTCACTTTAAATTTTCCTTTTATTATTTATCAATTAAATATGTAGAACACATTAGATGTACTTAAAAGGTGTCTGCGATTAGCAATCCCTTCCATTAGCATAAACATGTTTTAATACAGGAAATCTTAGACTATATCCTCCGTTTTGATTTTTACTTTCCTCGAAATACTGAATCGTTACAGTCTTACCAATAATATCTTGTGGAGATTCATAGTACATTTCTCTCTGTTCTTTAGAAAATCCTGATCCTACATTTACTTTACAACCTTTATGTTCAATTGTAATACTGCTTAAACATTCTCTTTCTATTTGTTTACCGTTTTCTGTCCATCGGATATTTCCATTGATTGCATCTAGGACAGTATATTCTGCATCATGGAATTTTTTAACCTTTAGTAGATTATGGCTTCTTTTACCTTCATAGCCTACATTCTTTCTAACCATGATTCCTTCAAATCCTGCCTCTTCAGCATCCTTTGCCATTTCAGTAAATTGTTCCTCTGTTGTTAATTGTTCCTGTGGTAAGAATTCTAACATATCTGAATTAATATTTTCTGGGAGGGAATCATATCCATTTGAAAGCCTTTCAGTAAGTGGCTTAGTTCCAACCTTATTATCAAATTCCTCTAAAGTTAAATAATCAAATACAAAGAATTTAGGATTATCTATTTGATGATCCTTTTTTCTAATCTGTTTCATAATTCCTTGGAAATCTTCATTACCGTCTTTATCAACCATACAGATTTCTCCATCTAGGATAAAATCACCACCTATCTTAGAAATTTCATTTGCTAAATTATCTAATGTTAAAAATTCTTTACCACTTCTAGAATAAAATGTTACTGTATTCATTTCCTTTCGGCAAATACATCGAACTCCATCTAATTTTCTGGAACCGTACCAATCTCCACTTTGAAAATCTACTCTTTTTACATTATAAGGATTTGCTAATGCAACCTTAAATGTTGGAATTAAATCTGAGTGTACTGCTTTATTAATTGATGTTGTATTAGCACCCATTTTAAGGTCTCTATCAATAATGCTGTAGATAAGAGTTTCGTATTGTTTGTTTTCTAAAATAAATCTGTTAACATTTGCAATAGCAGTATGACCAGTACAAACTCTATTTCTTAAATCATCCAATAAAGTAAAAATACTACCATAAGTATTAGGGTGACCTAGTAAATCAAAATTCTTTTTGCAATTCTTGGATGTAACATTATACTTAAAGTAAGGATTATAAGTATAGTAGAAAATCTTTTGTAGAAATTCCCTATCCTCGTTTTCCTCTGAGTTATCAGCATACTTTTTAATGGTTGCAATTTTATGATTACCTGAAGATGAATCGTTCATTTCATTAATGAAAGATTGTAGATAATCGAAGTTGTTTGTTAGTTCAGTCATATTCCGTTTTGTTTAATTTATTATAATATAAATATAATACAATTTTCTCGGTTCTGAACTATAAATTCACGTTATTTTCAAAAAGTTATTAACAATTCTGAAACAGTGTTGTCGGGATGGCAGGATTCGAACCTGCGACCTCCGCGTCCCAAACGCGGCGCGATGACCGGACTACGCTACATCCCGTATGTTGTGCCTAAAGGGATCGAACCTCTACTCTTCTGGACCAAAACCAGACGTGTTGCCAGTTACACCAAGGCACAATATAATTAATCCTCTTTTTTGTTTTTAAGATTTTTAATTAATTTTTCAAATTGCTTTGAAGTTAACCCTTGATTATTTAATGAAAAGGGTTTCCATGATACTAAAATAAGTAATAGAAATACTGTTCCGGCAAAATGCCAAAAAGATGAAAATATAAATTCTAAAATGTTCATATGTGTTTAGTTTAATATTCTGTGTTAAAAAAGAATGTTTGAAATAGTCTGCCATCATTAAGACCTTCGCCAAAATAATCTAAAGAAGAATGAAATAAATCACCTCTATATAAAACAAGGCGATTATAAACATTACCTACCATAGCAGTCATATCCCATTTAGAAAAATCTCTACTATGTGGCCAACAGTGTTTGCTTAACCATTCTTCATCATGACTACCATTTGCTAATTTAGGTGGTCTCTCTAACCCAGTTTCTTTATGCCTAAATAATCCAGTACCTCCACTAGTAGGAGCGTTAGGTGTTAAGTAACAAACACCTGCCCACATTGTTGTATGATCAGGATGAATCCAGCTAGAATCATTTTTAGTTGTATATTGAAAGCATGAAGTATATTCAGATTCATACCATGTTATTTTACCACCAGCATTCTGTACTATACCTTGAATACCTTCTTTTAAGCCTGGCCAATCATGATAAGTCTTTGTCCTTTGTCCTGGGTAATTACCTTTTACATTAAATTCTTCATTTAGTGCAAACTTGCGAATTTCATCAGGATCTTGATAAAAGTCATCTGTTATAATTAAGTTTGTTTTCATATTCTAATTTGTTATATTATTTATTCTCATATATTATCTTTATCATCTGATGTGTTTAAAAATAATAACTGCTTAAGTTTTTGTAAGTTAGTACATTTTTCGTATTCTTCAACTTCTTCAAAATATTTTATTAATCCATCTATTGCTTTTACTTTAGATTCCATTGCATCCTTTCTTTTTAATATTTGACTAGGGTTATGCATCATCACGGCATATGAAAGATTCATAAACTCTGCAAAATCAGTTTGCTCTAATGTTAATAATAAACTTTTAATAAAGTCATCATTAAATCCGTTACCATAATTATTTTCCATTATGTTTATCTTTTATTTTTTGTATTAATTTCTTATCTTCTTCATCTAAGTTTATTGGTATATCTACTATAATGCTTATAAGCAAATCAGAAAATGTAGATTGCTTGTATACTGGAAAGCCTTTTCCTTTGACTCTTAATACTTTTCCATTAATAGTACCAGGTGGAATTGTAAATGTTATAGTTTTGTCAAAGCAATCAATACTTTCCTTCCCTCCTAAGATAGCATCGTAAAGAGTTATATTCTTTATTGTATGTAAACCTTGGTTATCGACAAAAAAATTAGAATCATTAATAACTTCTATAGTCATAATCAGATCACCGTTAAGATCTTCGGTTTGCCCTCTTTGCCCTAATCCTTTTAATCTTAACTTCTGCCCGCTTCTTATACCAGGTGGGATGTCAACCTTTATAGTTTTCATACCAATACCAACATCTCTGCTCGTACCGTAATAAGCATCGGCTAATGTTATTCTCAAAACACCCGTGGTATTTCTACCTTTCGTATTGTAACCATATCTTTGATTAAATGCTCCAGCAAAATTTTGATTCTTTAATAAATCATCAAACATACTACCAGTAAAATCATGCCCAAAATCAGCAAACGGATTATTTGCCATTTGATCATACTGATTTTTCTTTTGTGGATTACTTAGAGTTTCATATGCATCTGCAATTTCTTTGAATTTTTCTTCATTGCCTTCTGCTTTATCAGGATGATACTCTTTAGCTAATTTTCTATAAGCCTTTTTAATATCATTTTCTGATGAAGCTTTATCTACTCCTAATATGTTATATGGATCTTTCATTTCCAAAATAACTGTATGCCTATTAAGCTACAGGCTAAGAACAGTGATACTATAGTTTTTGTAGTAATGCCTTCCCCAAGAAAATACCAAGTTAAAAATGTAAACGAAATAATACCAGAACCAAATGCAATAAATCTACCTGGCCACAATAAGCCATCATAATATTCTACCATAAACCTGGTGCCATAAATTAATATGTAACTAATTGCAGTTCCAAATAAAACTGAAACTGTAAATGGGTTCTTTTTAAACCAAGGCCATACAAATTGTCCGTTTGTTTGAAACCATATTGCTGCTTGGCCTGTAAAGAACAGCAAAAATGCCAATAATAATTTATTCATCTATATGATATTTATAGCCTTGTCTAACCATGTGGTCCATGTGGCTTTCCATTTGTTTTGCAGTTATCCATACTGAAGGCTCTGGTTCTACCCTACCATCCTCTCTTTTATCAAATGCTTTATTTAAAAACCACTTCTCTTTTTTGCTCTCCCACCAAAACCATACCTTTTGCCATGATCTAGGTTTTTTCATATAAACTTTATTGCCTTTATCCATGTGAGCAATAAACTGCTTATATGTAATATCCTTTTTAGGCATTCTTATTTGATTCTTTTATTGTAAGCTTTTGTATTCTTTCTTCTAAAATAAATCGCTTTTCATCTAATTTATTTTTTTGCTCTAATTGAATAGCGATTCTCTCTAAGACATTTACCAATTTAGGTATATCCTTATCAACCATTTTGCGACCCATCTGTGTTCTAAAAAATTCTGACATAATTATGTTTATTTTTATATGCACAAACTCAAAGTTTGTTTACAAATATATAAACAAATATAAAACTAATTATGAGTAAGATACCAGAGTTCGATAAATTTAATGAAACCATTGTAGCAGCAGGTTTTGGTCAGATGGGAATCAATAATTTTGCACTAGGTGGAGCAACACCACAAACAGGTTATAGTATGACTCCGATAGCCGGTGTAGTAGAATCATGTTCCAATCATATAGCACAAGAAGCAGATACTTATGAAAAAAATGATAATGACGAACATAAAGCCGATTCATATCTTAAAGAAGCTAAGAAACATATTAATGAAGCAATAGATAAAGCTTATGAATCTTATTCTGCTACTAATGAAGGTGAAGTTAATGAAGCAATGGTTCAAATAAAAGGAAAAGATAAACCTTCTGGAGCAAAAGTATTGGCAAAGCTTATCGTAGCTGAATTTTACGATCAAAAAGCGATTAGTAGTAGATCAGTAAAAGCATGGGAACAAGAGATTGCAGAACTAATCATGAATTCAACATTTTAATATGGCAAGTATAGATTTAATACCAGGATTTGAATCCTTTAATGAAAATGATAAAACTATTGACAATCTTAATAGCATGGCATCAACTGACTTAGAAAGAATTGGTGATTATGCTGATATGATTAAAGATAGAATGTCACAGGGTCAACAATTAGATGCTTGGATGTATTCTAAAATTTCAGACTCAGTTAAAAATCTAAATTCAGTACATGATACTATGGATGGTAAAGATGGAATTGTTGAAGCTGAGAAACATGAATTTAATCCAAATTCAACTGCTGAAAGATTAAAGAGAAGAGAACAACAAAATATTGAAAGGTTCAGAGCTGCACAAGATAGAGAAGATCCTTTTGGTGTAGAATATTATCAACTGAGAATTGCAATAGACAAAATAGATATAAAAAAATTAGGATATCAAACTAAGATACATCAGCTTAAGCAAAAATACGGAAAGTAATGGAAACACCACAAGAAGATAAAGATGAAAATGCAATTAGACATTATAAAGGAACTATCAAACAATTTAAAGATATGTTTGATGATTTAGCCGGAGGAAAAGATACTAACGCGTATGATAGCCCAGTAAGACAAGGATTTGATGTTCATCCAACTAGAGATCCTGGTGTTATAAGTCCTCATTGGAAAGAAGGTCATGAAGATGAAAAAACTCAAAATGAAAATCACGTGTCTAAATTTAATATATTTGAATCTAAGAAGTCTGAAGCTTTAGCAAAAGCAATGGATAAAGCAATGATTAAAATAGATGACTCCATGTCATATGAAGATTTTGCACTGGCTGTTGGTCAAATATTAAGAGATGAGTATGGCCAACATACTTATAAAGGTTTTATGAAAGTTCTTCATAAAGACATAGGAATGTAATTTAAACTAAAAAAGACCACTCTATGAGTGGCCTTTTAGTCTTAAAGCTTTTTACTATCTCAGCTTAATATATTTCTTTCTATTTTGAATATACATTTCTCCAATTGGAGCTTCTATTAATTGTCTACCTAATACATTAAATATTCTATAGTCTTGTTTTTCAGTATTGTACAACTCTTCTATACCAACAGTACCACCCATAGACATTCTCATCCAAGCCTGCCCATCCCATACTTGATTGAAACAACAACTCATCGTATCAACATAACCTAATGTATCTGTTAAGGTATAACTAATACAAGTTGTAATTGTATCATAAGGCATTCCAGTAGTTGGATTGTAATTGTATACTGTATGTGTACAAGGACCAGCAAAACAACTGTCTTGACCCAACATTGTTTGACCACCATAAGTGACAGCATATAGTGGAGCCATTGTTGGTAAACTATTTCCAGTTTGTGGAATTGCTATTTCTAATTGATACTGTGAACCTGTTGTGTAAGTCATATTTGAATCACATAACGTTTGTGCTTGTAATTGTAGTCCAAGCGAAACTATTACCATCATTAAAATCTTCTTCATCTTCATTTTTATTTAATTATATAGAGAGCTTAATTTTTGTTTAGGTTCAACTCTCGAGAACCTTACAACTTCAAGAGTAAGTTATTTCTATGTCCCCACCAGTATGGTCTGTTACCCATACATTGTCCTTTAACATTTTTTGAGCATGTAAAATTTCTGCTTGATATTCATTCCAATCTTCTTCAGCTTTAGCCTTATCTTTTATATTAGGCATGCGGTCATCATGCGTAGGAACTGTATGACCTTTATACCTACCCATACCTGCAGTCTTTTTAGGTTTAGGTTTTTCTAATACCAATTCATTTAAAAATCCATTATTAAATTTAGCAATAAGTTTATCTCCTGCATAAATTTCTTTTACTGCTTTCCTTTCCGGCATTAAGTCATTTTCACTGTCCATAATTTTTGCTATGTATGCTTTTGGGTAATCAACATCGTATTCAGTTTCTTTCCCATTCATATATACTACTTTTACTTTTACCATATCTTATAAATTTACATTAGAGGGCCTGCACTACATGAATGCTCAGCAGCCTTTAATCTCTGCTCTTCAATCCATGACCAATAGGCATGCCATTTTTTAATTCTTTTTATTATTTTGTTTATCATATCTTATAAATTTGTTTTTATATAATTTTTGACTTTATTCCAATAATGAGCAGTTGCAGGTTTCTTATACCCTTTTGGCCCACCGTTCCAATTTCTGGCCATCTTTTCATATGAACTATTTAAATGATAAGCATCAGCCCATATATTAAACATCTCAATGGATTTGTCTCCACTACTTCTATCACTATATTTGAATTTTTTATCTAACCCTTGGTTTCTTAAAATTCTATTTACTTCTCTAACCATGATAGGTCTAATTTGTAAGAGGCCTACTGAAGGTGATCCTAAATCAGTATCTCCAATCACAGAAGGGTTTCCTCTACTTTCAACAAACGCCATGGCTTCTATAAGTTCTTCTCGGTTATCAATCCTTCCATTAATAAGGTTAACTTCTTCCTCTATAATTTCAATCACTGGTTCTGGTTGAATTGCCATAACCTCTTGATTCTCACTTTGTGATCCTGTCATAGTCACTAAAAAGGTTGATGCTAATAAAACATTTTTCATTATCGATATATTTTTGAATTTTTCCAATTTCTAAATGCATGTGGTACTTCCTCGTCAATTTTACATTTAATACAATTCATTATCTACACTTAACAGTTGATATCTTTGAAGTTCCAGTATTAATCATATTTACAACCGCTCCCCAATTTTGATCATCAGCTTCCCATTCAATATCATGAGGAGTATGTTTCATCGACCAGTTGCTAAGTGAATGTCCATTTCCATTCATTTTAAAATCACCGTCAGAATTCTTTTTGAATTTTAGGAAGTGCCTGTTATCACACATACAGCTAATAGTTTCAAAAATAACTTCTCTTAGATTTTCACTATCATAAAGTTCTGTAAATGTTGGTGGGTTTTGTAATAGTTCTTGATACTTGCTCATATATATTGTTTTTAATTATAGTATAAATATAATCAATTTTTTTAGATTCTGAACTATAGTTTCACGTTTTGTTTAAAAAGTTATTAACAATTTATTTAAAGATTGTACCAACCAAAGCAATCATAATCTCTTCTAGTTTAGTTGGAGTTCTACCAGACCACATAGCATTTTCTTCCAAGCCACAAGCCCAATCATTAAGAGGCTTTCTTAAAAATAGAATATCTACATGGTCTACTACAAAATGTTTAACGTCTGCACAGTTAGGTAATCTACATTCAAATGCTAAAAGTGAATATACAGAATGATTATAATTAATTGCTAGTATATGAAACCCCCAAGAGTTAAGATTATCGTGTAATTGCAAGTCAAATAATCTTATTGATAAATTCCACTTTCTAGTTAACCATGCTATCTTTTGTAATATTTTCATTTTCTCTAATTTAATTTTTGTAAAACATTTTCAATTTCTTCTTTTGATACCCACCCTGCAACAAGCTCTTCACCGCAATCAATATATTTACTTGTAACAAAACCGCCATCTCCAGTATTTTCAAATATTCCTACTTCAAATGAACAGTACTCAGTGGAGTCTAATCCATCTTCTCGTGGGGTACTATACACAAAGCTCCCGGCCTGAATGCTTATAGTTACATCTTTAAATTTTGCAGTAGTTCCAATACCACCGTGTGTTTGTTTTTTAAATCTTAAATCTTTAAATTCCATATCTTTATTTTAAAAGTCACCAGGAGCTACTTGAAAACAGCTTAAGCCATTATCTCTCCACATATTTACAACTTTAGTTCTATCATCAAACACACAGAGTATGCGGTCCTTTTTCTCACCTGGAAATATATCATCTAACCAACCTTTCTTTAACTTATCATCTGGCATAAAAGCCCAAGGGTGGCCAGTCGGTCTCATCTTCATTATATTAAATGGAACATTATGTTTATCCAACCATGCAGCTGTTGCATCTTTAGTGGCTTTACTCCTTCCTGAGAATATCACAATAGTAAAACCTTGCGCATCTAAAGTTTTTGCCATTTCAATTACCGAATCATTAGGTAAGTCTAATTTAATATTATCAGGATCAAAAAATGTATCCCAATCCATTTTACCGTTTGTTTTAGTGGCAAGCTTTCTCCTATCATCAATAAGAGCAAGTGTACCGTCGAGGTCAAATATTACTACGTCTTTTTTCATATCTTTTAATTTATCTTGTTGTGCATACCATAAAGGATTTGGAAGTTCGGAATAATGATCCCATAACTTTTCCTCCAAAACATTAATGGTTATGTCGTTATCTAAATCCATTTTGTTATTGTGAATACTAACATTGTTGTACATAGACAGATTGCAAAAATCATTACAATATCTATAGATTCAATATTCTTTAAGTATCTTTTAATTTCTTTCATATTATTCTGATTCATTAGCCCATTCATTATCTAAATCAGCAGAACATTCAACTACAGTACCTGCACTGTTTGCATGACTTATCATATCATCACAGAGTTTATTTAAGTTTTCTAATGTACCTTCAAATCCAGGAATATCATTAGTTGCATATTTCCCTTCATTGTTAAACTGATCCCTTATTTCATTGGTAAGTTCTGTGACAGAGATTTCCTCGTCGCCCATAAAGTCAACTTCATGTTCTCTGTATTCATATTTGTAATGTTCATTACTTTTTGCAGATACAAGGTTTGTACAAACCTCTGTTAGATTATCACAGTACATAATCATATCACCTTCAATATCTTTGATGATGAATGTTTGCCCACCTTTTGGTTTCCAGTGTGGAGTTTGAGAGTCCGAGTAATTTTCGTAGTACTGAGTAAAGATTCTTAATGTTGCCATAGTTCCGTTTTTGTTTTAATTATTATAATATAAATATAAACAATTTTTTCGGATTCTGAACTATAAATTCACGTTATTTTCAAAAAGTTATTAACAATTTTTAAAACTGTTTATTTTGCTTTTGTTGATATATGGCTTTCTGTTTTTGCTTTCTCTTAGCTTCTGAAGGTTTAACAAATTCTTTTCTTGATCTAATATCTTTAAGGAGTTGCGTTTCTCTACATTTTCTTTTATACTGTTTTAGTACTTTGTCAATTGAATCTTTTTCTCCTTTTTTAATTATTAGCATATTTAAGTTTTTGTTTTTATATTTATTAGATTAAGGTCGGGAAGATGAGACTTGAACTCATATGTAACCAATTACTCTTTCTACAAGGTATAAGCTTGAGGAGATACATCCCGAGTCGCGGTGAACCAGATAGGATTCGAACCTATGACCGCCTGCTTAGAAGGCAGGTGCTCTATCCAGCTGAGCTACTGGTCCAGATCTTTATGATGTTAAAGCTGCTATAATTAATGTAACAGCCAATCCTATGATTGCAATAAAGGCTCCTATATAAGCTCCTCTTACTTGTTCCTCAGATCTGCCTTGTCTATACATATTATTTTCTTTTATCTTTTTCCAATTCATTTTATTCTATTTCTCCGTTTGACCATGCGTCATATACTTCTTTCATTAATCCGCTATCAATATCAGCAGGTTCCCATCCAGTAGTTTCATTCCATTCAAAGAATTCAGTTTCTTTTGGAGTTTCAGCAATTCTTACTGATACATTTTCTCCATTTACTTCAAGATCATATTCTTTGGTTGATGCCCACCAAACTTCCTTTTCTGTTTTAATTTGAATACTCATACATTAAATCTTTGAAAGTTTTTTACCCGGTACCATTTTATCATAATAAGAATCCATTCCTCTAGGTGTAGTATACCCATCAGGTCTTACGGTGAATTTATTGTCATAATGAGAATTAACAATAGTACCAGTCATATCTTTATCTCTAAATACTGGAAGTACTTCGCCCTTTCTATCAGTTTTTCCTTCAGGGTGTGGTACACATTGCATTTCAGCTACCCACGTTACTTTATCTCCTTTTTGTAAATCTGCCATATTATTTTATAGTTTAATTGTTATAGTATAATTATAATCTATTTGCTTTAATTCTGAAAGCCCTTTTTAAGAAATATCCATAAGACTACATACATGAGAAAAGCAGATGGTATAGGTGTAAACAAAAAAATTAATCTCCATAAGATTGGAGGTATTCCTGACCATTCACCTAGCCCCTGGCATACCCCGCCAACATAACCCTTTCCTCTGTATAATTTACTATTCATATCTTTTTATTTTTTGGTACCGCTGGGCGGGCTCGAACCGCCACGAGCATTACTGCTCAACAGATTTTAAGTCTGTCGTGTCTACCAATTCCACCACAGCGGCATCTGTTACTCATTCACGATATCTACTTCGGTCCATGCTACTAAATGTACTACTTCACCATTGTCTCTGGTACAGTAACTATACATTCCATCTATAGATCTAAAGTTAAGTTCTTCTCCTTCTTCAACAGGAGGGGCTCCGGGCGGTACCTTATCTTTGGTAACTATTTTTATTCTACTATTGTTGGGTACTTGGTGTAATTCCATTTTTTCTTTATTTAAAATTCCATATCTAATGCTACCATGCTGCGATGTTTTTCTGGGCAATTATACTTTATTAAAAAATCTAGCATCTTACCTCTGCTTCCTCCCATACCTGAATGCCATTCCTCGATAACATTTTCTTCACCATTACGTGTTTCGATAATATCATACCAATAACCTAGTACATGATCAAAACCCCAGTTAAGATCTACTTTACAGTTATCTTCTGTTACTCCGTGCATTCTTGAATTATAACGACTCATTTTTAATTTGTTTTAATTTGTTTGTTACAGTATAATTATAATCTATAAAAACTTATTCTGAAATTTTCTTGTCATATTTTATATTTCCTACTTCTTTAGAATAATAATCAGAATCTCCTAGCTTGCCATGAACTTCTTCTTTCCACCCCGGTTCACCTGGCATTATTTTTTTTCCTCGCGTATATTCACCAATATGTTCAATCATAGCATCTCCTTTTTTCGTTTTAATTAAACCGGTTTCTTTACTATATTTTTTTTTCATATACCATCCAATAATATTTTCACCTAACCTATATCCAGTTTCTTCTGTGATATTTTCTTTACAAACAGATGAAGGCCAAATTGACATCATACCCCAAAAATGTGGAGTTGCATCAAACTTTTCATACCTAAAATCACCAAATGACCAGTCATCATCTTTACTCGTCACATCCTTTTCGTGATGATACCACTTAGTTCTTTTTAATTGTACTTGAGATAAATGACTATCTCGTTCTAATAAAATAATTAAATGATTTAGCATAAATGGATGTCTAACTAAAATATCATCTTCATGCATAAAGACATAATCAAAATCTTTACCTATTTCAAATATCTTGTCCCATTGGCAAGCAATCCCTTTATTTTCTCTATTAAGAATTACTTCATCAAAACCATGACTCATGACAAACTTAATAAATTCTTTATTATTTCTATCTTTAGGCCAATCATCAATTAGTAAATGATACATGTCTAAACCTGTGTAATCTATTTTATTACAGGATTCAAATGTTTGTTTTAAATATTCAGTCCTATTAGTCGAAATAACTACCCTTAACACTTTTGGTTTTGTATTCATAATTTTTATTTTCTAAACATACCTACGAAAAACATAAGAGCACAGTACGGCCATGCAGTAATCCAAACTAATCTTTTCCAATTATCGGTTTCATTTTTTCGTGGAGAATCTAGCTTTGCCATTAAATATTCAAACCCAGCCGAAAACACGATTCCTACTAACATATAAATTGCTATATAATTAATTGTTGTCATATATTGTTATTTTACCCATTCAATGTAAGCCATCTGATATGCGGCTACCTTACTAAGTTCAGGATCTTCTTTCATAAATTTCATAGCAGTAATATTAACCTCAGCTTTAAGATTGTATGCATTGGCTTCTGTTAGTATTTCCTCTACTTGAACTTCTTCTTCCATCCAATCCCATTCTCTTCCTCTATTGATCATACATTAATTTTTATTTGATTCTAATCCCACACCTGCTAATATAAACAAACAAGCCAGTGGGATGTGGCCTGCAAATCCTTCGCCTTGACTTATTGCCCAAGTCAATAGACCTACACCGACTAACATAAAAGTTAGCCAGAATTCTTTTTGTATAAACTTTAATATTTTTTTCATTTCTTTATTTATTATTAGTACTTGCATTCTTTATAGGGCGGTCGCACATCCGTCGCACATTTTTCATCTGAAGCACATAGTTAACTAAACACCTCCAGAAACAATTGGTAGAACGCGAATCCGATTGCCCCCATAATTAAACAACAGAGTCCGCCCATAAAAGTCCAACCTATCCCGTAAATACAGTTCTCACAGAACTTTAATACTCCTTTTCTAATCCTCATCTTTAAATACATTTTTCAATTTCTTTTGTTTCTTCTGTAACTCAGCTTCTTCCATTACATCATCAAACCCGTCATCCCAATAGTAATCAACCACTTCTTCATAATCATCAATATCTATATGGACCATAGTAGGACAGACCTTAGGAATAACAAAACTAGTATAACGGTAGCCATCCCCGTACTCAGGTTGATTACGAATAGCATCTACAAAAGTACTATTAGTAAAACCGAGTGGAATAGCAGGACCGTAATAGACCGCGTTAAGTCCGTCTTGTTTATAATGTCCACCAGTCGCGCCACAACGGCAGGTACTGGTAGTCTTTGTTAGTTTCACGATATCCTCGCATGTATTACAGAACAGTAGTTTCATTTTACTTCTTCCAGTTATTAATAGTATTACCACAGTACAACACGGATACTACCAGACCAATGTATACAACGAATCGCAGAGATAGCGCGATGTTGTCTAGGGCTAGTTTGATTGATGTCACATCTGTTGAGTTTTGAGTAAGGGCTTCTAACATAGTTTCTTTTTTATTGTTATTGTTTAATTTAAATATAACAAGTGTACCTTAACTCTGAAAGTAGTATAAGACTTTTTTTACACATATTTTTTTCGGGCTAGTTTTTTTCTGGACTAGAAATGAACCGAATAGACATAGTAATCGGTTCACATATCTGGACTAGCTCTTTTTCTAGACTGGAAATTTTTGTACAGGTAAAAGTCATGCGCCCAGTAGACCTCTAGATGCTTAAGAGAAAAATACACTTTAAGAGAAAGATACTCTTGATTGTCTCTTGCCACCACAACGCAGTTGATCATGGCCACAAGACTACCACCACTACTAGACCACCATATAGCTAGTTGCTCGTGTTGTTGCTATACTATGGATATTGCTGGTAACTGTAGTCTAGCGGGCCCTATAGCTTGTCTAGACCGTACTAGGGTTGTTGATGATTTAGTAGTTGTATTTGTGAGCTAGCAAGGGTTGGTGCTATCGGCTATACAGGACGTGACTTCTAAGACTGTTGCGGCAAATGATCATATATACCCATTATAGACGAATATAGCGGCAATATAGGGCTACTAGCGGCCTGTAGGGAGCTATATAGGGTGCATCTAGACGAACTTTGACGATATTAGCTGCTTCTAGAGGCCCAATATAGCCCATATATAGCCTAAAATACACACAAATATAGGCCTTCTAGAGCGGCTGTCTAGAGGACCTGGTATTTGCACCCAAAAAAGGAGTGTTTTTACATCATAATTTGCCTAGTATTTACCTAGCTCTGGAACGGCCTTGAGTAGATCGGCACAAATTTCATATTCTTCTCTAGCTATAAACAGTTGTAGAAAGCTTTCAATAGTACCTAGAGGATTAGGTTGATCTTCGATTTGTTGAGGTACACTGCCAGTTAGTAGTTGTTGTATACTTGGATCATCTAGAATGGAGTCGGTCGAAACCTCATCCATTCCATTGATAAAATCCAGCACAGCTTCCTTTTCAATATATTGTAAGTCCATATTATTTAGAGTTGTATTGGTTCAACATTTGGATAGAACATTTGTAGCCATTACCTCTACTATCAGTAAAGTTAATCGGAGCCTTTCTAGCTCTGGTATTGTAACCGCTTAGCGTATAAGTATTACCTTGGATTGTTATCTTATCTCCAATACTCAGGTGGCCACAGTTTGTTCTGCTTTTATATAGATCCCACATCTGAGATTCGCGAGTAATAACAGTACCGTTGTCTCCAATAGTATTTAGCTTAAGTTTGAAGTTAGCCTCATTACCTGAGAATGAGCAATTGCCAGCTGATATAGTAATACCATATTCTTTAGCTACCTGGTCTAGCGCCTCATTGATTGAACTTCTTAGTTGAATGATTTTTGTCTTGTTGAATTGTTTAATACTTTGCATAATTTCCGTTTTTAGTTATTAGATTAATAGAAGAGGCTCATTGCTGATTGTAGCCCAGCCTCGGTTGCTACATGGAACGATTCTTTTCGAGGATTCAGACTATCCGAATCTTTGTACTCGAGCATTGCTGCCTTAATGGCGCCGGCTTTAGTTTTAGCCCAGACGGTATTCCAACCTCCACCTTCGAAGGTAAACATGTATTGCTTTAATTTAAATTGTGCCATAGTAGTTTGTTTTTTAATTATAATATAAATATAATCAATTTTTCGCGACTCGGGCCATACTTAGGCAGTTATTTTCAAAAAGTTATTAACAATTGCTTCGCCAGTACCAGGGCTATTCCTGTTGGAGTACAGTATTATAGTGCTATGAGTACATGTAGGTGATTCTTCAGAGTACAGATTCAGCTCGGTAGGATTCTGGACCCCTAGGTCAGGTGTTAGCATGTGCCCGCGGATTTGGATTTCTCTACTAGACATTGACCACTAAAAAGGCTATTTATGGGTACTTACAGTTGAGAGGAGTACTTAGAGGGACTATTAGTTAATCACAGGACCATAGAAAAGGTACATTTCAGCTAGTATATATCATAGTTGTCTGGAACCGTAAGTCATGAGCCAGTTTCAGCATATCGGACTACCGGAACGGATTAACTGATAAGACCGAAAGGAATATGAGTACAATGCGTATATAATGGTATTACTGGTATACGCGATTACTATAAGGTTGTCTCAGACTATCTAGGGTTATTCCTTTTTCTTGATGAATTAGTAGTTGTTTTTGGAGAGCTTGGTCTACTAACTGGTCGATTAAAATTAGGGCGAGAGCTGGAACTATTGATCCTTGGCCTGTTGTTATTACGAATTGGATTGTTCCTTACTGGCTTGTTGATTATTACAGGCGGTCTAGTAACTACTGGTGGTTTTGTGGTTGGTAGCACACGTGGTTTGTTATTACGGATAATTTGATTTTGTATTGGTGACGCTGTATTTGGTAAATATGTGCGACTATCAGATGTGCTGCCATCTGAGACTAAGATGGATCTAGATCTATTAGAATTAGAAATAAAGGAGCGATTTCTATATGAAGATCTACGGCCATATACATTCCCTAAATACTGAGTTCTTGGACCATAAGTATATGAATATTGCCACGGGTTATTCCACTGATTCCAGTACCAATAGCTTGATCCCCAATTGCCATAATAAGGATACTGATTCCACATGTTATTATAGCCATAACCGAAGTGGTAGCTCCATTCCCAATTCAACCAATAATTATGTGGACTTTGCCATCCATATCTATATAGTCTATTGCGATAAAATTGATTATGAAAGAAGCTGTAGTTTTGTCTTTGTAAGTATCTGTAATAGTTGTCAGCAAAGACCCAATCTGTTTGAAGTTTCCATCTTAATTGACTTACTGTGTTTATCTCTTCTATTTGGTAATTCTCATCAACATAGTCTGGATTATATGAATTGATTTGCCATTGAACACCACAGCTATTAACTGAGAAAAATAAGACTACTATGCAGATTAGTTTAAGTAAGTTTTTCATAAGAAAGTTTAGTTGATTTAATTATATATTGTTAAGCAAAAAAGGAGCCCTGAGTTAACAGAGCTCCTGTGCGGATTGTTGGAAGTAGGTAAACGGAAATCTAAACTACCACCTCATCCTTTAGTAGGGTTTAGCTATTATGCTTGTCCCATTAAACGTGCAGATTCATTTTCCGATAGTAACCCAGTTGTTGCAAATGGATCAAATTGGATTAATGCTTCAGTATCAAAATTCTTTTTCATTAAAAGGTTTCCTGCTGATACCATTAGATTACCTGTTTTATGATCGTCGATATTGTACTTTTGATCATTAGATGCAAAGTTTGTTATACCGTTTACTACTTCCCAGATTGATAAACCTGATTTAGCATTTTGTAATTGCTTTGTAGTAAATGTAGATGGCTCAGCTCCAATATCAGAGTATGCTTTCATAACTCGGTTAATTGGTAAATACCTTTGCATGTATTCATAATCAATTTTCTTGTCAGTTGATAACATAGCGGACATTGCGCGTTGTACTTCAGCAATTGATGCATCAGTGTTATTTGCAGATTTAATTTTCTCAGCTAATCCTACAGGTTGGAATCCTGTAGATGCCATGCTAATCATATGATCATTGAATTCTCTGATTGATTTATCAGTTAGTTCATGTAAACCGTATGTTTCAGAGAATGATGTAGATGTCATTCCATTTGAACAAACCAATCGGTTTAGATATGGTGATACTTCTAATCCACGAGTTGGAGTATTTCTGAATGTTACACCAGTATTAAATACTTCATCTGACATTCCTGGTACTGAGAATACACCGTTAGGCGATACACAGTTAATTGTAGCTCCACCTGATGGATCTGATCCGAAGTCTTTTACTTCTAATCCATATTGATTGATATACCCTTCAGCAAAATCAATGAATGCTTCATTACTAATACTTGCATATCCTGCAGGTAGAATGTTAGTAACTTTCTTTGCTCTTGGATCAACCAACAGTGTTACAGTTTGATCATTCTTAGATGATTTCATAGTTTTCATCATTTGAACTAATTGCTTTAGTCCATCAGATCCAAAACCTGTTTCAAACCTTTTAGCAAATGCTGTAGGAATTCTTAGCCTACCCAATAACCTTTTGAATGCAAAGGGTGTTAACTCAATTTTTACTCCGTCAACCTCGATATGAGTATTGTCGATTACATTGAACTCAGATAAACTGATTTCTTTTCTCATTACTTCGTTCCTAACAGCTTCGGCTTTTCTAGCGGCGAATGCAGTTGGCGATAATGTAGTTAATTCTTTCATAATTTGTACTTTTTTGTTTTTGTTATTTGTTTAATTAATATAGTATAAATATAATCAATTTTTACTGTTTCTGAACTATAATTATAAGTTATTTTTCTAAAGTTATTAACAATTTATTTATTTGTTGTTTCACTTTCTTCTTTGTCTTTATCTAATCCGAATAGTGCATCGAATTGTAAACCTGATTTTTTAATCTTTTCCTTTTCAGCTTTCTTTAATTGCTTTAGACCTTCAGCTTTTTTGAACCTTTCAGTATCATAAGTTACATCTCCAGATGCAGCTAAATCAAAATACATTTGTTTTCCTACATGACCTCGACGGTTTTTAGAAAAAGTAACATACCTTTCTTCCTGATCCCTTTCATCTACGAACCTTATCTCCATCATACCCGTAGTCATATGCTTCAGTTTATTTGATCCGACAAATGTACCACCTTTGTTTACTTGTTGTATATTAAGGAAAGATGTAAACTTCTTAGCTTTGTTATCACCTAGATTATGTCGGTACATTAAATCCAATAAGTATTTCTCAGAACTGTTTCTGGTCATTCTACCTGATTCTCTGATTGTTTCTTGTAATTCAATAAAGGAGTCGGTTAAAACAATATCATACCCTTCAGATAAGATTTCTTCTAGTACTTGTTTCGGATCCTCATTGTCTTCTATTTCTTGTGGAAAGAATATATCTAATTCTCCGAACTTAGGATATCTTTTAACATAAAGGTAAAGATCCACCTGGTTCATCTCAGCTGAAATGAATAGTACTTTAGATCCAGTCTTTTTTGCATTTGCAATAATATCTAGTGTTACAGTAGATTTACCAACACCAGGATCTCCAACTACCATCCAGTTAGTTGCTTTTGGAACTCCGCCATCAATTGAGAATAACCCATCTAATGGTGTGTTTGTTTTATGAGCCTCGAATAATCCTTTCTCATATTTGACATTGCTAATCTGAGTTAGCCTTGATTTGATTTTTTGTACTTTTGCCATAATTTCCGTTTTTATGTTTGTTTAATTAATTATTTATAGTATAAATATAATACTTTTTTTGTGATTCTGAACTATAAAATCTTGTTATTTTCAAAAAGTTATTAACAATTTTGAAACTGTACTGTTGAGTTAACTAACATTCCGTATGCTGGATCTGCCCATGTTTTTGAACCGATGTTTTTCCAATGGTTGTAGTCAGCCATTGCAGGAAAGTTAGAATGAATATCTCCTACTGTTAAACATTCTAGGATTTCTTTATCTATTAGGTAGAACTTACCACCTTTCATTGCAAGAGCAGTTAGATAAAAACCGCTTTCAGATTTAAGTTGTACAGTATGCAATTTGTTTGTCTTATAACCTGTAACAATATTGCATAACTTAGATTTTCCTGTTGATACAGTAAAAAACCCAGCTTGACATTTTGTAATAACTTGATAGTCATATTCCTTGTCCCAGCATAATCCGTGCTTATGGGCATGGAATTTGTATTGCTTACCTTTTACTTGTTGAGTAATTGAAAATCCGTTTCCTAATTCCGATCTGTGTTCTGTAATTTGCATGTTTTCCGTTTTTTAAATTATATTTAAATATAATACTATTTTATGGGTTTTGTACTATACTTTGGCAGTTATTTTAGAAAGTTATTAACAATTTAACAGTTTTCTCTAATATATTGTGCTGCTTTATATAATTCATCAACGGATGCTGATATATGATCTTTAATTTGTGGATTTATCTTAGCAACGGGGTGTTGCTGCAAAAGCCCTTCCATGATAAGTGAGATGGTGGATAATCTATCTTTAAAGAACTCATATTGTTCAGGTGGTAGTTTTGGTTTTCCCATTAAAATCTATATGTTAAACCTAATGCTACAAAAAACCCACCACTTGCAATCGCTAATGTATTTGGATTTAAATTAAATTTTGGTGTTATTGACTGTTTGTGATGAATCATATAACCTCCACCCATTGTCATCATGCTTAATCCTCCTATAATTGCTAATTTCTTCATATTTTTAATTTAAGTAATTCCAGATCATTTTCCCTTTATTTAAAACTCTATTTTTATGCTTGCTTGTAATATCCCAAGGTTTTACTGCTAACATATGTAAAATATTTACATCATCACCACCATTCGATTCATTTCGAGGATCTTCATAATACCAATTCCAAGCCGGAGGTAAATGTTTCCAAAAAGATTTTGGTGTATCTAAAATCAATAATGCAGAAAGTATATCAGTATCTCTCATAGGATAGCCTGCATCTTTACATTTTCTAAAAAGAGAATAAGCTTTATTATATATGTTATGCTTAGTATAGTTTTTATTATTAAAAATTAACACAGCATCCATTATCTCTATAATGTTATTTTTATTCTGTAATTCAAATGTATTTTCTAAAAAGTTAATAGTTTCTGGATTAGTAACGGCATTAAGAAAATACCAAGCATCAATTTCATCTGCTAAATTATTACGAAGCCTTTTTGCCCCTGCATATACAAAGTCTTCTTCTAACCAAGAAAAATCTAATTTCTTAAAACATACAGTATCTGCATCAACACACATCGAGTATTTATAACCTTTCTTATAAAAAATATCAGGAGCAGGATAGTAAAGAAATGATTCAGGTGCATAACCAGTATCAGTGAACCCTTCAATATAATCATTAGGATTAAGAATAATTACATTCATGTTGCCTAATGATTTTGCTTCAGTATCAGATGTTACATAATAAAAATCAAAAACACCAGGATTAAATTCTTCAAATATTTCAAAACACCTTTTGGCTTTTAAAAAATAATTCTTATCTCCGTTTGTAAATAATGCTATTTTATCCATTCTTAATTACTCAATTGTGCTTTAATACTTGGATGACTTTCATAACTATGTAATTCATAATTAAAGTCACCGTTTAATATATCTACTTTACTTACTTTTAATTCAGGTAAACAATATGGTTCTCTCTTCAGCTGTTCTTTTGCTTGGTCTAAATGATTAAGATATAAATGAGTATCTCCTAAGTTACCTATTAGTTGATCAGGTACCATATTTACTTCTTTAGCAATTAACTTTAAGAGTAATGCATAACTTGCAATATTAAAAGGTAATCCTAAAAATACATCAACAGATCTTTGGTTCCACATTAAACTAATTTTTCTCTTAGGTACATAATCTGAATCTAAATCAGCATGGTTTAAGTTTTTTGCATAGTGTATGCTTTTACCTAATCTGTGGCAGAATTCTAATTGTCTCTCTTCTAATGTTAATTCAGTTGTGTACATCTGAAAACCGTAATGGCAAGGTGGAAGTGTCATTTGATCTAATTCACCAACATTCCATGCGTTAACCATTAATCGTCTACTGTCTGGATTTGTTTTAAGTTCATTGATTAGATCTTTGATTTGGTCTATAGGTTCTAGGTGCTTATCCTCTAAAACCCCACTACCCCATTTTCTCCACTGCTTTCCATATATTGGACCTAATTCTCCCCACTTCTTAGCAAACTCATCATCGGTTTTGATTCTTTCAACAAATTCTTTTTCAGTCAGAATTCTTACTCTATTTTCTTGTAAGTCTTCAACATGAACATCGTAATCTGGTTCCTCTAAGTTACCGGCATACATGGAGTATTTCTTATATGCATCACCGTTCCAAATGTTACACCCATTATCCACCAAATACTTAATATTAGTATCTCCCTTTAAGAACCATTTTAGCTCAGTGGCAATTGTTTTCATTGGCATTCTCTTTGTAGTTAAAAGAGGAAACCCTTGAGTCATATCCCACCTGATAGTATAACCAAAAATTGATTTTGTACCTGTACCTGTTCTATCTTTTTTATCTTTACTAAAATCTAAAATAGTCTGTAACAGCTCCTGGTATCTTTCATCTATTGTAAAATCTTTATCTTCTATCATTGTATGTAATTTGTTAAATATTGTGAAACAAAATAAGCTACTTTATATCCAGTGAATCCACCAAGCGCTGTTGGTATAGGGAATAAGATAAACTTAGCTAATGATGTGGTGTATTTAGGTCGGTTAATAACTTTACTAATATAAAAGTAATGTATCATATAACCTATAAGTACTGCTACATCCATTCTTAGTGCAATGAACGGAACAATGATAGCTCCACTAAATCCAAAAAAGAAATTTTCTACAATAGCATATCTTACTTCCTTCAGACTTGCTTCTTTAAATTCTGTTCTAATCTTTTTTGTTGGCATTGTTAAATTTATTACAATTCATTCTTTTGGAAAATCTTCTTCATCTTCTTCTTCTTCTAATAGATCAGGCCATTCATCAGCAGGCCATATATCTTCATCTTTTAATTCAAAGTCGTCAGGCATTAAGGGTGCTTTCCATATTTCATATGCTATCCAACACCAACTTAGTATAAAAAATACACCTAATATAATAAGCCCTTTAGTCATTTACTTACTTGTTTTTCCTGTTGCAAAATTCCACAATAAACTTAAAATGTTATTTGCTTTATATTTATTTCCTTTATGATTTAATAGGAAATTTTTCATTTCTGTTTTTCTTTTCATCTTTATTTTTTTAATTTTAATAATACTGCACATTCTTCATAACACTCCAAGTCTTCATAATATGCAATCATTTCATCTATGTCTTCGTTATCTACTTCTTTATCAGGTGGAATAAAAAATACCGGCATAACCGATACATCTTCTGGATCTTCAACTTCTTCCTTTCTTAATTCAAGGTGGTCTATTAAACCATCAAAATCATACATACCTGTTAATACTTGATATGAATTCCAAACTGCCTGATCTAACCAATTATCCATTATTTTAATTTTTTAATTTCTTCTTCCAAGAAGTTAGTTAATGTTCTGTATTTACCATCAATCCAATGATCTGCACACTGATTTAATTTATTAGAGTTTAATTCATACCTTCTGTCATGGCCTAGCCTATCTTTTACAAATTTGAATTTTACAGGTTTTTTCATAATGATTCCGATCATTCCTATAATATCTAAATTAGTATAAGTTTCTCCAGTTCCTATATTAAATATTTCATTTGTTAAATCTGATAACATTAAACTATATAATTGTCGTACATTATCTCTAACATCAATCCATTCTCTAACATTTTTACCATCACCATAAACTGGTATTTCTTTACCTTCTTTAATGGATCTTAAGATAGTTGGTAAAAACTTTTCTTTATGTTGATGTGATCCATAATTATTACAAGTTCTAGTAATTATGTAAGGTAATCCAAAAGTTCTATTAGCAGCCAAAACTAATAAGTCTGATGAAGCTTTAGTTGCAGAGTAATATGAAGAACCTTCTAAAGAATCATTTTCGTCTGCTCTTTTCTTAATGCCTAAAATTGAGTGGTATTTAGGATCATCCATATCGCCATAAACTTCATCAGTTGAAATGTGAATAAATTTCTTTAAAGTTTTATTTTGTTTTGCGCATTCTAAAAGATTAAATGTTCCTTCAACATTTGTTCTGATAAAAGGTTTGCCATTTGTTATAGAATTATCTACATGGCTCTCTGCTGCAAAATGTACTATGTAATCATATTCTCCTAAGTCGTGGGGTGTCACATCACATATATCTTTTTTAATTAGAGCTATTCCAGTTTTAACATTCTTTGGGTTTGCAGCATATGTCATTTTATCTACAACTACAATCTGAGCCTTTGGGTTTTCTCTAGCAATAAGATTAACAAATTCAGATCCTATAAAACCAAAACCTCCTGTTACAATTATTCTCATTTCTTATTTTTTAAAAAATCAGGGTTTTGTTTCATAGTCATTCGAGTTATTAAGTTCTTTAATTTAGTTGTTGACCATCCATGACTTCTTGTTGTATACATAACTTCTATTGGCAGATGATCTCCTGTAAATCTTTTTCCTATATAATCATCTCCAAGTATTCTAAGATCAGGTTTAAAAAATTCTATTAACTTTAAAAGATCTTCTTCGCTTTCATAAGTAACAACTTCATCAACATACTCTAATGACATTAAAGTCTTATACCTTTCATGTAAAGGTATCACTGGAGTATATTTACTTTTTCTGTGTAATGAAGGGTCTGCATGTAAAAATACCATAAAATAATCACAATGCTGTTTAGCAGTTTCAAATGTGTAAATATAACCAGGATGTATTATATCAAAATTACCTGCAGTAAATCCTATCTTACCTTTTGTATTATTCATAATAAAAATCTAATTTATTATTATATGTAATAAAATGATTTTGTTTTATATAAAATAAATTACATTATGTAGTCCATACAGTTCTTTTATCTACATATAAGGATGTTAAGGATGTGCTAGCATCATTAGTTATATACTATGTATGTATATATGTAATTAGATTATCTCCCACTAGAAGTGAGATTATCTTAAAGAGCTTTTTCGATTGCTTTCTTAACTGCTGATGAAAATGTAGTTTTATTAAAGTCTAATTTATCATTATTAAGATCTATGAATGTTGCCTCAACTGTTGATTTAGCTTTTCCTTCTACTGCAATTTCTTTACCATCCATATAGATTAGTAACTTCACAATAGTTTTTTTACTTACTTTAGTCCATGGGCCTAATTCAATTCCAGTTGTTGGAGCTTCGATTGATTTCACTACTATTATTACAGGTTTGCCATCCATGCATAATTCATACTTGTCTGAAATAATATCTTCAACCATTTGCTTAATTCCGAAAACAATACGGTTCTTACTCATTTCTTCCATCTCTACGTGTGTACCTACTTTAGCCACAGTATAACATTCCTGTGAAAAAGAAAGCATAGGTAAAAACATTAATGTTATAATTAAATTCTTCATATTAAAATCTTATTTTACCACCGGTTAAAATTTGATAATTTAAAGCATTACCGTTAGAATGCCAAACGCCTGTAAAACTGATATTATATTTAAAAGTTTTTGTTATCTTAATATCCCATGAACTAAATGGAACTACCAAAATTCCAGAATCCCACCACTTACCTTCATAGAATTGAGTGAACGGAGAATAAACACCTAGTATTAATGTTGAAGTAGTAATCCTTGGACTTATTCTAAAATTTCTATGTGCACCAGTAACAGCTGATAAGTTTTGTAAATTTCTTTTTCCTAACTTACCAAATGTAAAGTTAGCTCCAGCCATACCTGTAATTTTACCCCACTTCCATGATTCTAAAGCTGTTGTGGTATTAAAATGATTTTGATTAAAATCAGTCATCGTTGTATTGGCCCCTACTAAATTAAAAGTTTTGTTAGGGTTAATCCAAGATTTGTAAAATGTTAAACTAAAATCATTAGTAACAGATGTGTATGTAAAAAGAGCACCTTGAATTCTGCTCTGTTTTGTATTGGCTCGTGTAATAGAACCTACTACCTTTAACTGTTGCCCATTTGAATTATCCCTATTATCAATAACTATAATATCACCTGATGCAATTAATGATCCTCTATTTTTATTATCTTCATCTCCACCGTCCAATGCATTAGAAATAGAATTAGCTAATGACAAATTTGCACCGCCTTCAGTTTCCTCTTCCTCAGTCACTTCTCCACCATTAGTTTCCCCACCTCCATTGCCTTCTCCACTGCTACTTTGGTTTTCATTACTTGATGTACTGTTTTGATTTTCAGAACTGGTGCTATTACTATTTTGATTTTTAGATGAACCTTTCTTTTTTTCTTCCTCTTCTTCACCTGCTGCATTATCTATAGCTTCTGCAACTGGAACTGCTGATGCAGATATTGCTTTAGGTAACATCTCCCCACCTAATATTGACATAACATTTGTAACGACTAAGATAGTATTCTGAATAGCAATAGTATTTGAGGTATTCATAATTACTTGTGTTACACCTGAACATGGTGATGAACTATTAGCTTGTGTTACTAAATCCATCCATGAGTCAAATGTACCATTTGTAAAATCTGTCTGTGTAAATGTTTGAACATTACCAAAATAATTTAAAGCAATAGAATTACTGGAACCCATTTGGATTGTTTGTTGATTTAAAGTACAAGGATCTGTAAATGTATAAGACCATTGGCCAAAAGTAGCAAATGGTAAACACAGTAATAGAATTAAAATTTTATTCTTTAAATATTCCACGCTTAATCATTCTTTTTATGATACGAGCTGATGCAGTTTCCAAAGCTTTCTTAGTTGCAATACCGATTGTTGATTTATTAAACTTAACTTCATTATCTTCACCAATCTGACTTCTTTTAATTGTAACTGCTTCACCGCTCCCACTTCCTGTAAAGATTGTTCCTGTTTCAGCATTAACAAATCTTACTTGCATACCGATAATAGTTTTAAGAACTGTCTTTACACCACTGACTGTAACTTCTTCTTCCTCTGATACAGAATAATCATATATTTCTATATAAACAAAATACTCTGCCAATACAACATTACCTACAACTTTAATATCATTTGCGGATATACCTTTCGCAGCTGCTTTATGTTGTTTTACCATTCTTTGTTTGATTTCTTCTTTATCTTCAGTAAATAAAAATCTATCTGTCCATTCCAAATAAGACAAAGTAATGTTACTTACACCAAGACCTACTCGATTCTCTCTTAACTCTGGATAGAACTCATATAATTCTGGAGTAAAGCCAATATTTAAAACTTGAATAGGTAATTGATAATCTAACATATAATCTGATACCTCATCTATGTCTGATTTTTGTTCAAAGCCAGCCTTATAGTCTTCAGTTTCAGTTTTTCCTATTTGAGCATTAGCCGTAAGATTAAATAAAAGTAATGCAATTAAAAATATTCTTACCATGATATCTCTTCTTCTTTTTCTTCTTTCTTAGGAGGTATAACTATTGTTTTTGTTATTACCAAAGTATCTTTTATATTATTTGGTGTATTGATTCTTTGCTCCATGACAGGTGGATCTACTTTTTCTTCTTTAGGCTCAAATATAGATTGCATATTGGCTATCAATAATCCAAAAGCCGCTGTTATAACTAAACCTATCCCAGTTACTATTTGATTCTTAATTTCTGAAAAGAACCCTCCCTTTTTATCTTCCATCTTATTTCTTTATTATTTTGAATGTTTTTACATACACACCGTTTGTTACTTGCAACAAATAAATTCCTTGTGCTAAATCAGATAAATCTGTTTGGAATGAAACATATCCACTAAAGAATCTTTTCTTAAGTCTTTTGTATACTACTCCATTATAATTTATTACTCTGATTTCATAATCACCATTATCTGGTACAGTTAGATCAAAAGTTAACAAACCTCGTGTTGGGATTGGATAAACCAACCCATAAATTCCATCCATTGGTCTGGTGTCAAATGATGCCATTCTTTTATTAACATACCCATCAGTATTTTCAACTTCAATATCCCAGCCTAATTCTGTACCTGCTGTTTTTCTACCAATCGTAATAGGTATAGTATCCCAATCTTGACTAATGACTCTAAATCTTAAAGTGAATAGTTCAGTAGTGTTACTTATCGTATAGGTACCAAAAGATGCGTCATAACCACCCCACCTAACAGTTTCCCCTTCCCAGTCCATAGTATAGGTTAACCATTCTTGTGCTTTAGCTGTAACACTTATTGATACAAATTCTAAAAAATCAGTATTATAGTTCAATGCAAATTCTAGACTACCAACATCTTCGCCTGAAGTTTCAATTTCTACAGGCAAGTTAATGTACTCACTTACAGGCACATCAATCTCAGGTACGTTAAATACGACCTGAGACTGAGCGCTTGCTGTTAGTAATAACAGTAATGTTAATAGTATACTCCTCATATTAGTTTAAACCTGTACCGTTGGCATCACCTAAGATTAATAGGTAGAAGTTACCGGTAGTAGTTCCATTAATTTGTGGAGATAAAAATACTGATAGTCCTGGAATTGAACTTGATTGATCTGAACTAGAACCATTAATAGTATTATATTGTGCTTCAGTAAAGAACAATACATCTGGATTAGAAGCGTAACTTAAGTTACCTTGTGCTAATCTAGAGAATACTAAATAAGAATCCGATGCTGTAATTCCAGTAGCTTGATTTGGATTTGCAGTATAGAACTGAATACCAGAAGCTGATTGTACTCCTGCAGCAATTTGTGCGATCATATTAGCATCTGCAGTTGATAGTGCCGTAGTTGCATCTAATCCACTTGCAATCTTAAGTCTAATTTGCCAGTAAGATTGATCTAAGCTTTCTGAAAATGTTGCAGTTCCATTAGCAGCCGTTGTTACTGTAGTTACATCTACCCAAGTATTTCCATCAGATGATTTTTGTAAAATCACAGGAATAGATTCAGCTGGATTTGTTCCACTATTTAAGATAGTTGCTACATAATCAAATGCCGGTTCTATAAAGTTACCACCATTATCTTGTGTGCCTAGAGCTCCATCTGTTCCATCAGCTTTTACATAATAAGCAGTAAGATCAGCAGTAAAATCTACATCAGCAACTGCTCCGTTTGTGTAATTTGATAGAAAAGGTGCATTTACTGTAAACATATTACCAGTAACCACATCGAAAGTGGTAGATGCTCCAGTATAAACCCATACTACTTTTACTACTCCGTTTGTTGAATCAACATCATACGACAAATATCCAACAGGGCCGGATGTATTGTTATATGTTAATGTTGGTTCATCAAATACCGTGTTATCATAATTAAACGAAAACTGAATACCTTTAACTGCATTACCAGATGTGTTATCATAGTAAATATCAAACTCAGTGTTTGAACTAGAACCAGTGGATTCTAAAGTGTACGTTGAATCAAAAATAACATAAGGTTTTGTTGCATCAGGTGCAGTAGTCTGGCCGAAGACCGTCGTTGTACTGATAGCTAAAGCCAGTGTTAGAAAAATGTTTTTTAGTTTCATTTGTTTTTAATTATTTTTTAGTTTTTATGGCCCGCTCTTATTACATAGAAAGTTGTTTGATTTCCATTAGCTAAATCAAAGAGGGACCATGCTCCGTAACCAGAGAGCAATGATTTATCATCTATGTCTACTGAAACGGCATCCCATACATGAGGTTGCTGCCAGTAATTTGTAGTCCATATTTCCTGGCCTCCACCAGGGTAACTAGAAATGTTACCTTGTCTCTTCTGATGCATTAGATAAATGTCAGAGGCAGAAAATGAACCTGTATTATTTACATCAAGTCTCCAGTAATCTTTAGAACTAACTGTATCTGATAGTAATCTATCTTGGAACCAGTTAATATCTGAAGTTGTAAGTGTTCCTATTGTCGGAGTGATGTCTATTGTAAAATCGTAATCGTTGTAATTTAAAATAGTATTAAATGAATAATATCCATTTGAATCTGTTGTTGTAGTTGCTTGTGTTGTATATGAGAAACCTACTTGGTTTTTATTTTGTGTCTTTAGATAAACAGTTTGTCCTGCAATACCTTGTTCTTCTGCTCCTTTAATATAACCACTCGCCGTGATAGGTACCGCGTTAGGATCTGTAGAAGTCCATTCTGCAAATGGATGATTAGGACTAAGTTGATTGTATGTATTACTACTTGGTATTTTATATTGAAAATTTGCAGCACCTATACCACCAAAATTCTGTATTCTATATTCAAACTCATACCATGTATTTTTGTTTAGTGTTGCCGTACCATAAGCCCATGTATTCCACCCATAATGTTTAGTAACTATATCATTAGTTTTACCAATACCTTTAATCATAAACTCATGTGAGTCATCGGTGAATGTTCTGAACCCGTATGTACCTGTTTTATTAGGTTTAAACCAACCTGTATAGATAATTGCATATCTTTGAGTACCAGCTCCACCCCATCTTGGTGGATTCCATAGTTGATAAGGAGTATGATTACCACCTCTTGGTCCTTGGTAACTTGTTATATCTACCGTTGTATCTAAATAAAGTGTAGTACCGGCATCAGCAAGATTAACCATTGCATCAAATTCTATGTGACTGTCAGCATTTTGTGAATACATCTGACCTGATTGGCTTCCACCATAGTGAGTTTTAAGTGACCTCAAGTTTACTGTAGTAGTTTGTGCATGGACGATAGGCATCGCCAGGATAAAACATAAGATGAATAATTTGAAGTATCGCATATATTATATATCTTAAAGGTGACTCTAAGATACATAATACAAAGGGCTTTAGGTAACTAGTAATTTTTTTATGGTGCCATCATTATATTTGATTAAATATAATTTCCCAGAAATCAAGCCAATTATATCTTTTTGAATATATCGGCCTAGAAAATCAAACACACCTATTACCTGCTTATTAGCATTTATTAATTCAGTAACATTAGCTACACCATAACAGTTATCCCATACAGGATTAAAGCCTATATAATTATTTCCATTATTCATATCTAAGTTAATAGAATTATTAGGTCCTACTACTGAAACTGTAACTATACAAGTTTCTTGATAATAAGTAAATGCATTTGCAAAACAATCAAAAGGATCTGACCAATCACTAAAAGTATAAGTAAGAGTATCATTTAATCCAAGAGGTGGATAAAAATTAGTAGAATTAGCAGCTATCGTACAAGTCGTACCACCATAACTTAATCCTAATTGTACTACATACACAGAATCAGGGTAAGGTACCCAACTAGGAGTAGATGAATTAGAACAAACATTATCATTTAAAGTTAATGTTATAATTTGGTCATCCCAATCCATATCTAATAATTCAACATCGCATAACTGAGAAGAAACAACAAAAGGCAAAAACAAAGACACTAACAACCAGGTGAGCTTTTTCATTTTAATAAATTTTTTTGAAAGTTGGCCTTGCGTTCAAGGCTGTTGAATTTATATATTAAAGTGCAAGTGTAAATACAATAATCATAATTACTATATACAATGCCGAGGAGATATCATGTTTAGTTTTTGTTTCCATATAATATTTATGGTAAAAACTACGAATTGTTTATAAATCTGATATTAATTAATTGTTAAATAAATGTTAACCTTTTATCTATCTGGATACCAGTTATCATATTCATCAGGTTGAACTTGATTAGGCCGCCTTAGCCAATTCTTTATCCAGTACTTTAATTTCTTTAGCATCCTTCTTTTGCATCTTATTTAAGATTCTACTCATTTCGGCATCAGCCATTTTTATAGTTGCATCATTTGCCTTCATTCTAATTTCTAGCTTTATCTTATTTACATACTTAGTTAGAGTTTGATTATCTCCAGCAACAGTATCCATTTGATCAATTATAATCGCTTCTTTATTCTGTAAAGCTTTTAATTTTTTATCTTCGGCGGTTTTTGCATTCTTTATAGAAGAATCCGAACTATAATTAGAATCTTTTGATTTTAATTCATCCTCCATTCTATCAATATCATTTTCTTCTATTTCTAGTTTTTGAATCTGAACCTTTATTTTAAATAATTCATCCCCTAACTTTTTTAACTTTCTTTTTTGAAAAGGGTTCATAAATATACCCTTAATAAAAGAAAAGATTCCTTCATTTAAAACATCATTAAGATCTTCATAACTTACACTCCCTTCTAAAAGATCATAAGTTTCATTTACTAATCTTCGGTTTTTAAATTCATTAAATGTTGGGATGTTATTCATTTATTTTAAATCTGTTAATTTATTACCTTGATTTCTAATTATTAAATTATCTTTCTTTAACATAACAGCTAAGGCTCTACCAAAATCTTTTTTAGCAACAGCAGTAGAATGTAAGTAACTCCAATTCTTTGCATATTTCATAGCCCAACGCATCCACAGTTTTCTAAGTGCTATAAAGAATGTAGTACCATCATTAATATTGGATAGTTCTTTTTTAATATCGCCTTTGTTTTTTGATGCCCACTTTGCAAAATCTAAATAAGCAAACTCATTAGGAGTATCTTGGAACATAGGTCTTCCTTCGTTAAGTGGTTTAATGTATTTCATATTGTATCTATTAATATGCATAAGATAATAGCAAAAATTAAATATGGTGCCATTAACTTAACTTTTGGAATAATGCTGGGTATTCTTTTTCAAAATCCTCACCATAAGTATCTTGCCATATTCTAGCAATTTCTCTTTTATCTTTAATCTTTCTTTGTTTAATAATTTTAGCAACTGCTGGATATTGAGAACTAAAATTCTCACCATAGGCTTTTTTCCACATTGCTTCTATATCTTCTTCTAAATGATGTTCATGTCTATGTTTACCATCAGAATCTTTAGTACCATCTTGTGCAGATGATAATTCATTAAGAGATTCATTAACTCTAACACCATAAGTAGTTCTTAAATTTCCTAATTGACCTTTCTTAACATCTAATTGCTTACCTGTGCGTTTCATTGTCTTAAGATCAATAATATCAAACTCAGAAATACTACCTACAGATTTTACAAACTCTAATGCAACATCACCTAGATCAAAAGCATCTTTCCAATCCACGAAGAATTTTCCAGGTTTTGCTACTTGTTTTATATAAGCACCATTCTGTGGTTGGTTATTAGGTGCAATTCCAAATTTTCTTAAATGAGTTAATCTTTGTTGATCACTAGCTTCGTTAACTATTCCATCTATAAAATTGATTACTTCGTCTTCTGTATCAAATGATTCTAAAACTTTACTGTTCTTTTCAATGTATGATAAGACAGCAGGTGTTTGTTTAATCATTATACCTTTAAAGGTTGGTTTATCAAAATATTGTGGACCTTGTGATGATCTACTCGTATACCTTTGTTTTAATGCAAAATGATCTGCAAATACCCCACCAGGTAAATTATAAATAATAGTTCCTTTAGGAAGTGTTACATTTGAAAAGTTTCCAATAGTAGCGCCTTTAACATCTTTCTTTAATTCATATTTTCTATCTTCTAACGATGTAGTAAAACCAGCCATTGTTCCAGATACTGGTGATGTTCTTAATTCATTAATTGATTCATTAACATCAAATACAATAAAAGATTCACCTGCAGAATTAGGATCTTCTAATTCTTTATACTTAATTCTTGATTTGTCTAAAAGTTTTTTAGTTTCAGGCCATGAATTAACATATGAGTAAAGAATAATTTGATTATCATCATTAGGATTAACTCCTGCCTTTTTCCATATCTTTTTAGTTGCATCATCAGCATCAGAAAGATAATCAATTTGAGCATCCATTTTATAAAGATCATTTATAACCTTTTTGCCTTTAGCCTCATACATCATATCTGGATGGAATTCCTTTTTCTTTTTCTTTTTCTTTCCATCAGATACTTCTTTAATCATTCCTCCGTGATCAAATTGAGATTTATTAATAGTAAAGGTTCTACCGTCTTCTCCTTTAAGTTTAAGAACATATCCATTATTATCTAAAACTTCCACTTGGCCACCCATGTATAAAATCTTAGAACCTTTTTTGATTTTCTTAAAATCACTAAGGTCTATTTTTTTCATATAGTCCTTAGTGAACTTTTCAAATAATTTAATATATTTCATTATGCCATTTTCTTTATTTCAGATTTAATATCATTATGAAATTGTTTCATAAAGTCTTTACCTTCTTGTGAATTAACACCATCATCAGTTATCCAATCAATTGCATTACCTAAACCTGAAAAAGGAGTATGGTAATTTACATCAGTTGCAGAATCATGTAATTTCTGAAGAGTTTTTAGTGGAGTTTTATGATTCACCGTTAAAGCATACTTCATCATTCCATCATAATCAAAATCATTTGACCATTTATCACCTGGTTTAAATTTCTTTGCTTCATTTAATGATTCTTTCATTAACTCAACATATTTTCTACCTTTTTCAGAATAGACTGAAGTAATTTTAAAATCACCTTTAACAGTTTTACCAGTATCTTCCTTATAATATTTAGGATAATAAGCTTTAAAGAAAAGATTTGGTTCAAGTTCTCCAAAGAAGTGAGTTAATTTACCTGTAAAGAATTTAGCCTTTGGGTATATTTTTAAAACGTCTTTTTCTGTTTCGGCATCATTTACTTTTGTATCATATGAACTTACAAATTTAGCTTCATTTAAATCAGCTGATTCTTTAATCCCTAAATACTTTGCAGCAGCAGATTTGAGTTCTTCATAAGTGTATTTGTTGGTTAATGCATCATCTAAAATAGTACCTCCTTTTTTACCAATAGCATACATTGATACATGATCAAATCCTAACCACGGACCAACGAATTCATCAGCTGCCTTTAAACCTAAATCAGTTGATAATGTCCATGATAAAGATCTTCTTCCTAAAAATTGATCATTGTAACCTAATTTACCAGCTTTAATATAGCCTGATGCATTTACTGCTTCGTTTACTTTTTCATCTAAACTTTCGTTTAAATCTAAAATTTTAATATATTTCATTTTCTTATTTTTGTTTTCGTTTTAATATTCTTAATTCTTTCTTGTGGTAAAGTAGAATAATCATCCCAGTAACAAAAAATAAACTGAGATGATTCATTCTTTCTTTTAATTACTTCTTTAGCCATCCTCTGAAAAGATCCCAGTTTCTAGTTAAGAATACACCGAATGCAATTCCAGCATATATCTTGTAACCAAACACCCAAAGACCTGCACCTAGGCCTAATGATAATAAAGCAGAGAAACCTTTTGAGTCAATCCAACTTACTACTTTTCCAAATAATTCTTTTGCTTTTTCCATTACTTAATTTATTTATTTTTAAATTTAAATACTTAACTATCTATAAAAAATAGTTATTTCTCCAACTGAAGGGGTTGTACCGGCTCCTAGTACTTGACTGAAACTAAATGGTCTTATTACACCAGTTACCATTCCACCCATAACAACCTCATTACCTACTTGATCTAAAACAGTAATTGTTTCAGGGGCAGCAGCAGTTGCACCAGTTTTAGTTACTAATATTGCAATAGGATATTTCTTAATAGGGCCTTGTGTTTTGTTTTTAGTTCCTAAAACTATTTCCTCCTTTTGCTGAGTCATATTAATTCCTAAATCTGTATCTCTTTTAAATTGCACACTGTCATCAGTAACTGTTGCAACATCAATTTTAGCTATTCCGTATGGTAACATAATTATATTTGTTTTCTTTATTTATTCAACTAAGCTAAGATCTTTTTGAACTTGCTTTGAATGTTTACAATATCCTCTAAATTTGCCAGCTGGGCAATTACATGAAAATTTACCATTTCTATTAGTAACAGTATATTTATCCCCTCTTGATCCAGTTATTTGATACTCCTCAACCTTAACATTTGCATAAGGATTAATTACTTCTACATCATCGAATGATATATGATCCTCTACAGGAATCCATCCTGGAAATAGATACTTCTGCCCGTTAAATGTTGCAAAAGCAATATTCATATGTGATTCTATTTTATACTTCTTCATACTTAATTTTATTAATATTTACTTCTCTTGTTTGTAAAGATGCAAATGGAGTACAATGAAGTTTCTCCATTTCACACCTCTGTGCCGGGTATTTTATCTGTTCTCTTTTGGTAATCATCTCAGCTTTTGAAACTGCATGCTTATCATTTTCGGCATCTATATAAATTGTCATTGTTACAGTATATCTCATATCTTATTTTTTAGTTGTTGGCATTAACCACATCCCATCTTTTAATATAACTTCCATTAATCCAGGTATAGTTCTTAAAAGATTTAAACTCTTAAGAGTATCATGCTTAAACATTTTAGTAACTTCTTCTCTGATTCTTTCTTGAGAAACTACATCTTCTAATTTTCTTAACAAACCTGGCTCTTGCATACATTCCCATAATTCATCATCAAATGTAAAACCTTTGGTTATGGAAAATCTTAAACCTCTTATCATTCTTAAAGGATCATCCATTAAAGTTTTCATTGGAGGTAATGGAGTTCTAAGGATTCTATTATTTAAATCTATAACACCATTAAACATATCTATGATATTACCATTCTCATCTTTACATAAGGCATTAAGAGTAAAATCCCTTCTCATTAAGTCATCCTCTAAAGTTCCTAATTCTAATATAGGTTTTCTTGTTCCAGGTATAACTCCTACTTCTTTCCTAGACATAACAAAGTCGGCAACTAAACCTTCATGCTCATGCCCTTTAGGAAACATAGCTCTTACAGTAAAACAGTCTGGTGTTTTTAAGAATATTTTGAATCCTTCAGATTCAAGGATAGATAACATTTTGTTCCACCCTTCTTCTACTGTCATATCAGTATTATCTAATACAAAAGTAAAGTCGATGTCTTTTGTATGAACTCCTAAGATTTCGTCCCTTACACAACCACCGACTTCAAATATTTTATGTTCCATTTTCCGTTATTTAATTATATTATAAATATAATACAATTTCTTGGGAATTGAACTATAGTTTCATATTATTTTCAAAAAGTTATTAACAATTCTGAAACTATGTTTAATTATACTGCTAAGCCTAATCTTTTTCTTTCAGCAATTTTTTCTTCTAAACCGGTACACAGTTCTTTAAATTTATCTTCTGATTCAAATGGCTTAACAGAATCTGCCTTTAACAAATCACCTTTTGAATTTTTAATCATTAAACTTTCGCCTGAAAGCTCTACTATAAAATTACCTATTACCTTTTTCATATTATGCGTTTATTAGTTGTTTGTTTTCTTTCCATGTTTTAATCAATTGTACTGCATGGGCTTCAGTACAGCCAAGTTTACTTGCAATAAACTCAGAAAATTCCAGATTAAAGCTTTTATAACTTTTAATATACTGGTTGAAATAAAATTGTATTGTGTTATTCATATAATATAAATATAAACTATTTTGTTGAAAACTGAACTATAAACTCTTGTTTTTTTAGTAACCTAGTATAGCAGCAAAAACTAAAAGGAGAATGCCACCACCACCTAAAACTTTCCAATACCATTTTTCAACCCAATCATCTTCATAAACAATTAAATGAAATAAAAAACTTAATCCTATAATAAATAGGCATGCAAACATTTCCATTATCGTTCCCATTAATAAGAAATTTTACATTTAACAGCTTCTGCTCCATTTAATACATTTACTAAAGTTTCCTTTAGTTCTTCAAAGTTTGGTTTTTCTTTAAACTGCATCTGAAAGGTTTCACTTCCTGCAGTAAATTCCATTCTTCCTGTGGTAGTTGACTTACTTGCCCTACCTAACCAAGGATTTCTTGCTGGTCTAAATATTGTAATTCCGTACCATTGTCCCCCTGTTACTTGTACTAATATACCTTCAACAGATGTGGTACTTTTAATTGGTTTTTCTTTAACAATTTTAATCATTTTTTTGTTTTTAGTTAAACTTCTAATACTAATTGATTGTCTATATGTACATCAAAAGGTAAATAAGATTCTAATAATTTATTATCATCTTTGTATTTTAATACAGCAACTTCTTTAGCTTTAGCTTCTACTTCTATATCTACGGCATGGCCATAATCATTAATTTTTTCATATACAAAATCAGCATGGGCCTGAGCTTTACAACCTGGATCCTCGAATGTTCTTCGGCATGATGAGTAATGAAACAAAGGTTTTACATTATGATGGTGCCATGTAGTCATTGCCAATTCAAATGCTTCTTGTTCTGATAAACCACCTGGTTGAAATCTATGATGATGAAAATCAAATGTAATAGGTACTTGTACTTCAGAAAAGATACCGTCATACAAATCTTTTACAGAATACATACTTGCCTTATCATCATTCTCTACAACCAATCTGGCTTGAGCTGATTTTGAAAGTCTTTTGTAATTATCTGACCACCTTTGTAATGTAGCCTTCTTATCTCCATAAACACCGTTGCAGTGAATATTAATAGGATAATGATTAGACTGTTCTAATCCCATAATATCCATAATCTCTGCCGTTTGATTAAGTTCTTTGATTGTTTTTGTTACAAGTACTGGATTAGGTGATCCTAGTACATTGAAAGGTCCTGGATGGAAACTGAGGCGTTGTCCGTATTTTTTAGAAAGGGTACCAGCACCTTTAAGTAATGTAGATATTTTTTGATAGTCAGGTAGATCTTTAAGCTCATACTCTGACATCCAAGGAAACATGTTTGATGACATGCGATAAACTTTAAATCCATTCTTTTCATTCCATTTAATAATCTCAACAAGATCTCTAATGTTTTGTAATGCAAGATTACTTACATGAGATAATCCGTTAGATTCAAAAGTTGCTTTTCTGCATGTTCGATTAACGGTGATAGGTATCTGTCGCAAATTTAGATTGATACAGCAATAACCTAGTTGAGTGTTTGGATTCATATGTTTGTATTTAATTTAAATATAACAAACAATATAGGTTTCTGAAAGATTTTAGTCAATATCATACCAGCCTACTCTATTAATTTTATTTAAATATTTTTCCCAATCCTTTATTAAAGTTTCTGCCGCAAACCTTTCACTAAATTTTCTACAATCTTCTGGTTTAAGAGTTTCTATATTGTTAATAGCATTTACAAAATCATTAAAATAAGTACATCTAAAACCAGTAACGCCGTCTAATACATTTTCAGTGTACCCACCCCAATCAGTACAAATAGTAGGAGTACCTGATAATCCTGCCTCTACTGGTGTTAGCCCAAACGGTTCGCTATAAGTGGATGGAGATATTATTGCTTTAGCATCTGAAAGATATTCTTTTTTCTCCTCTCCATTTAAACACCCTACAAATTCCATATTAGGTAAAAGATCTATAATCATTGAACCTTGACCAGCAATAATAAATTTTTTATCTGGAAAATGAGCAGCAAGATCTCTAAGAATATGAATACCTTTATTAAGACCTAACCTACCCATAAAGAAAAAGTAATCTTTTTTATCTTTCTTATAAATAAAGTTATTTAATTCATTAGCCATAGGATATATCACAGTATCTTGCCAATGATCTTCAGTATCATAATCACCTTTTCTTTCAGCAGCTGCACCGTATAAAAAATGTTGGTTAGCTATGGAAGAATGTACATGATAGTTAGTTGCTGGTGAAGGTGAACGGTGATTAATATTACCATCTACTATTTTAGCATGTGGAAATGATCTTCTTAAAATATCAACCGAAGGGCTCCAATTACATATAATAATATCACCATCTTTATAATTTTTTAATAAATGATCTTTTGCTTTATTAAAAAAAATTTCGCAGCCTTCATCTGAATTTTTCCAATGTGTTTTTTCAAAACCTTTAGTAATGTAATATTTTTCTAAAAACTCTTTATTACCACATTCCCATTTTTTTGTACATTCTACTGTTGATTCTTTATAACCATAATAATGTACCTCATGGCCTGCTCTATGCAGATATGTTGCTGTATAATAACTAATCATTGCATAAGGGTCCATCGTAAGTGTTGGAGTAGAAGCATTTCTTGCAATTCCTAATATATGTAATCTCATTTATTAATGTTTTTTCCGTTCTGTTTCCAATCTATCCAAAAACCTATAGCTACCATTAGGTGTAAAAAAATCGATAAACTATATTCATATAAGTCATGATAAGTAGCAAAATGTAAATGCACATGACCGATAACCCAAAAGGGTATGGCCATCTGTTGACTATACCAAATTAAGAAAAATTTAATAAATTTCTTCATAGATCCCATATTGATTTTCTTTTTCTTTTTGCTAATGTAAGTCTTATTATAAAAATTAATTTTTTAATCATTTATTCTCTACCTTCCATTCTTCACCAAAATGCCCTACATCTACCCTATGTTCATCTGAAGGGTTATATTTTTTAGTAACATAATATGCTAATATAGTTCCTGGCTCTAATGCTTTATAGCCATGATAAACACCTGGCGGTATTTCCATTACTTGTAGGTTTTTATCTGACAGATATTTAAATTCACAACCATTTTCTTCTGTTGCCCATCCTATCTTTAAACTTCCCTTGAGGCATATCCAATAATCTGTTTGCTCTTCGTGTTTATGCCAAGCAACAATATGATCTGTTGAATTTATGTAAGATATGTTAACTTGACCTTCGCTTACTGGAAATATGTCTAATAATCTTTGTGCTCTATCGTCTTCGTGGTAATTCATATAATATATTTATTTTACTCCTATAATTTCATCTATTATTCCATACTTAAGAGCCTCCTCAGAATTCATCCAGAAATCTCTTGTTGCATCCTTTGCTACTTTTTCTGGTTTTTTGCCACAGTATTTTCCTAACAGAACAAAAAGTTCTTTATTAACTTTTTTCCATTCAGTCCAATCTATTTCAGCATCTTGTATGTTTCCACTAAAACCACCTGATGATTGATGCAACATTGTTGTTGAATGTTTTAGTGAACTTCTTTTTCCTTTTGTCCCTGCACCAAGTAAAACAGATCCCATAGATGCAGCCATTCCAGTATTAACTGTTCTTATATCTGATTTGATATAATCCATAACATCTACCATAGAGAGTCCTGATTTAACCGAACCTCCCGGGGAATCAATATGCATTGTAATATCTTTTTTCTCTACACTATCTAAGAACATTAATTGAGCCTGAACAATTGTTGACATTCCATCATTAACTGGTCCTGCAACCCAAAGTAATCTATCCATCATTAACCTTGAGAATATATCAATCTGTGTTGCTCTCATTTCTCTCTCCTCTAAAATATAAGGAGTCATTGAGTTTTCAATTTGCTTTTCATAATAATTTAGTTTAGATGAACTAACATTATGATCACTCATTGCATATTTTTGAAATTCTTTTCCGTAATTCATTTGCTTTTAAAGTATTTAATTATTATATGTGCTGATGCATAATTTGTAGCTAAAGGTATTCTATGAACATCACATAGCCTCATTAACATTGCAATATCAACATCGTGAGGATGTTTGTCTAATGGATCTCTAAAAAATATAACTGCATCCATTTCACCACGAGTAACCATTGCGCCAATTTCTGCATCTCCACCTAAAGGTCCGCTGTTTAAGCATTGAACCTTTAAGCCGGCATTTTCAATCATACCTCCTGTTGTTCCTGTTGCTACTAACTCTACATCTTTTCTTTTAAAAAAATCTAATCTTTTCATAACAAAAGCAACCATATCTGCTTTCTTTCCATCATGAGCTACTAAAGCTATTCTCATATATTTGTTATGTCAATTATTAATTCACCTTTGGTACTTTTAATATTAATAGTACCGCCTTCTTTTAATTCTCCTTTAAGAATATGCTCAGATATCTTATTTTCAATCATTCTTTCAATTGTTCTACGTAATGGTCTTGCTCCATATTTAGGATCATATCCTTGATTAAGAATTATTGTTTTAGCACCTTTAGATATTTTAAAAATATAATTTCCTACTTCTTCTAAATTAGATGCAAGTTCTTTACATTCTTTAGTTAAAATATCCATTACATTATCTTCGGTTAATCTATTAAATACTACAATCTCATCAATTCTATTTAAAAATTCTGGTGAGAATTTATTTTTAAGAGCCTTTCTTAAAATAGTTTTTTCTTCTTCAGCTTGGTTAACCATTTTAGTAGAACTTTCAAAACCGATACCTTGGCCAAAATCTTGTAATTTTCTAGATCCTGTATTTGAAGTAAGAATTATTAAACAATTTCTAAAATCAACAGTCCTTCCTAAAGAATCGGTTAACTGCCCATCATCTAACATTTGTAGAAGTACATTAAAGACTTCTGGATGAGCTTTTTCTATCTCGTCAAATAATACAACAGAATGCGGTTTTCTCTTTACCTGCTCTGTTAAAAATCCACCACCTTCAAATCCTACATATCCAGGAGGTGCTCCAATTAATTTAGAAATAGAATGAGGTTCCATGTATTCAGACATATCAACTCTAATTAATGAATCTTCACTATTAAAAAGATATTCTGTTAATTCTTTTGCTAATTGAGTTTTACCAACTCCAGTAGGTCCTAAGAAAATAAAGTTACCCATTGTTCGGTTTCTTTTTCTAATACCTACTCGGTTTCTTTGCACTGTTACTGCAATTTTATTAACTGCTTCATCTTGTCCTATAACTCTTGATGATAAATGTTTATTAAGCCCTAATAAATTTTTATTTTCTTTATCTGATATTTTTTCAATTGGAACACCTGTTGATTTAGATACAACCTTTAATACATCATCTTCGGTTATCTCTAATTGATTAACAGCCATTTGTTCTTTCCATATCGCAAGATCTTGTTTAATTCTTTCTTTGAGTGTTAAGCATGCATCCCTTTCTTTTGCAGCTACTTCGTAAAGTTGTCGTGATACAGCCTTCCTCTTAGCATTTTCTTTTTGAATTAACTTTTCTTCTAATGCTTTGATTTTTTGAGGAACTTTCATATTAATTAAGTGTTTATAAGAACCTACCTCATCTAATATATCTACTGCTTTATCAGGAAAGTACCTATCCATAATATAACGATCTGCTAATTTAACAATAATTTCAATTATTGAATCATCATAAGAAACATTATGGTGCTCTTCATACTTATGTCTTATATTAGAAAGTATTTCAATAGTTTGATCCATCGTTGGTGGTTCAACTGTAACTTTTTGAAACCTTCTATCCAAAGCCCCATCGTCTTCGATGTTTTCTCTAAACTCATCAAATGTAGTTGCACCTATACATCTAATTTCTCCTCTTGCTAATGCTGGCTTAATAATATTTGACGCATCCAAGGATCCTGTAGAACCTCCTGCCCCAACGAGTGTATGTAATTCATCAATAAAAACAATAATATGTGGATTAAGTATTAACTCATCTACAATACTTTTCATTCTTTCCTCGAATTGACCACGGTATTTTGTTCCTGCTACGATTGTTGATAATTCTAAAGTATAGATAACTTTACCTTGTAATGATACAGGAACATTTCCTTCTACCATTTTTAATGCTAACCCTTCAACAATTGCAGTTTTACCTACACCGGGTTCCCCAACTAAAACAGGATTGTTTTTTCTACGTCTTCCTAGAATTTGTATAACCCTAAGGATTTCATCAGTTCTTCCGATGACTGGATCTAATTTACCTTCGATAGCTCTTTTACTTAAATTAGTACCATAAGTATCTAAGACTAAAGTCTGTTTTTTAAATTTAGGCTTTCTTTGCTTTTCTTCTTCTTCTGGATAAATTTCTCCCATAGTTTTATTTAGTATAATTTAATTATAACAAAAAATAACCAGTTCTGAAAGTGGTTATTAATGTATATTAATTATACTGCGAAATAAAAAATGGTTTAAGTTAAGATTTAATAGAAATACTTAATTCAGAGGAACCTTTAATTAAGCGATGGATTAATCCTTTAGGAATATAAATAATCTTACCCGGTTCTATTGATTGTGGTAATTCATTATCAAATTGAAATTTCCAATCATTTTCATTTAATGATTCTACATAACGATCTTCATCGTCTGCATGCCATTTATATAAATGATTAGGTGCGGCTTTATCAAAATGTCTTAAAATAGTATCAGCAGAATAATCCTCTTGTGTAAAAGGTTTAGTTTGATCTTCTATTTGAGAAATTACCGTTTCTTCAGTAAGGTCTTTACAGCCACATGATTTACATTTACAAGGCATTAGTTATTATACTTTATAAGATTTAAGAATATCCTTTAACTCTACAATATCAGCAGGATTCAATGAAATATAATCCATACCAACATTTATTTGCATGCATTTTCTTCCTAGACCAAAATCTTCAATATCCTTAGGCCCAACAAAAGTAGTTATTAAAACATTTTTATCACCTTTAAGTCCTCCTTGATTCCATGATCCTATATCCTTACCTTCCATAATATAAGTACTCGTTTCGTCTAAAGATTTCTGAAAGTCATCCGTATCAGGAACAAGATCTTCAGCACCTAATGCTTTTGCTCTCTTTACAATAAATTTAGCAGTTTTTGCCTGATCCTTTGCTCTACCATAAGCTTGGATAGCATTTTTGAGATCTTCTAAATTAGCAATAGGAAAACTTCCATCAGCTAAAGCAAAACCTTTTGCTGCCATTTCTTTTCTTTGTTCTGTATCATAGTTTTCAGATACTTCAACAGATTCAAACTTTTTAATATTTTTCATTACTTTTCTAATATCAGTATCACCTATCTTTGCATATACAGCGTTAGGAAATGAATTACCAATTGCAGCATTATAAACTTCACCATTAGGTCTTACTACATAGCTACCACCTTCATATCTTTCTCCGTCCATTGATATTTCAAAGCCGGCTCCACGACCTGCATCATATTCCATATCATGTACTGCTGTTTTAGATTTATCAACTTTTGCAATTGCCTTTGCTATTAAATCAGCAACATTTTTTACTTCATCTTCAGAAAAACTAAACTTAGCTTCATTAACCTTACTCTCATTAGCCATATTGTATTCAATATCCTCGATAAAATCATCTTCACTAAAATTACCATACTCATCAAAGAACTTTTTAGCATTTCTTTTTGCCATTCTTTCTAATGACTTAACATAATCTTTAGCATAACTTAATGGTACACCACCTGCCTTTATAGCTTTCATTAATCCTGCATCCATTACTCTTGCAACATCATTCCATCCTTTAGTTCCTCTCCATGTAGATTTTAATAAATCAATAGCTTCATCTAAAGATTCACCTTTCATTTCAGCTTTGCTCATTTCTTTAGCTTTAGCTTTAAGTTCTTTAAATTCAGCTTTTAATTTAGTATTAGCACCTTTAACAAATCTATCTAATCCCCAATTAAATGCAGCAGTAAATAATTTATAAAAAGGTAAAGCTCCAAACTTTTTACCATAAGTAGAATATTGTAACCAATCTAAAAAGCCTTGTGCCATTTCCTTGGATAATTTAATACCATCTACTTCAGATGTATTTCCTTTTACAACATCTTTAAGAAGTCTATCAGCAGAAGCTCTTCTTTCTAGGATAGAACCTACGGCTTCATCTATTCTTTTTAAATTTTTCATTACCTTTTTTATTTTATTATTTATTTACCAAGGATTAGTACTCTTTAATCCTAATTGCTTACCAAATAGACTTGGGCCATAACAGGCCCAAAAGCCAGCTTTATTTGGATCCATCTTTTTCTTTTGATCACATTGGTGTCTTGCCCAAAAACTAGCAGCTGCACCTGGATCATCATTCTTTACAGACAATTTAGGATCTCCCCATTCAATCTTTTTTGCAACAATCTTTCCTGTTTCTTTATCAGTTCTTCCGCTATTACGATAAACAATAAACTTTCTATTACCGCCTCTTTCTGGTGAATCTAATTTAACATCTTTTGTTCTTCCAGATTTACGATCTTTATAAATTGCTTGCTTACCTACTTCAAGGTTCTTAGCCATAAATCCGCTTTTACCTTTTAATACTAGATTTCCTTTATCCCAATATTGTTTAGCCTCTTCAAATAATTTACTATGAGCATCAGATCCTAAACGAAAAACACTATCATCTAAACCTATACCATTATCTACATGATACTTAAGTTCTTCAGATACATTTTTAAAATCAGTAAAGCCTTTTATAAATTTCATTACTTAGGTAAACCTGTTGTTTTTAATTTCTTATCTTCGCCTTTTTTAATTACTTCTTTAGCAATATCAGCATCAGCTCCAAATTTTCCTTTAGGTCCATTCTTTTTAGGATCATCTAACGGTCTACCCCAAGTACCTGGAGCTTTAGTTAAAAATGAATTAACTCTAGCATAACCCCATTGTTCTTGACCAGCACCAGGTCTATGTCCACTTTTCCATGCAGCCATACCTCTTCTCATTACTAATCTTAATAAAGGTAATGATACTCCAGTTTGATCTGCTTTCTTTTTAAGGCCAGTTTCAATTCCCTTTCCTTTTATAGGACCACGATCTCCGCCAGCTTTTTCATCTAATGATTCTCCTAGGCCTTCAGAGTAAAGATCTTTTAACCAACTATCTAAATCTTTGTTAGGTTTAACTTTATCGCTAAATTCTTTATAAAATCTTTTCTTAAAATCAGCAAAGTTTTTAGCTTCTTCCATCATTATATGTAATTCGCTCATTACACCTTCATTAGTAACCATTTCTTCTAAAGCTTCATCTGCATATAAATCATCAAATGCCTTTGTATGTTTAGATTTCTTTAAAAGTTTTTTACCTTTAGTATCACCAGGCATTTCTTTATAAGCATCTGGATCATCATCAGACATCTTAGATTGTTTTGCCATTTGATCTACCTTATCTCGAGCAGTTGCTGTAGATATACCTTTATAATATCCATCACCTTCAATTTTATCTTCAAAGGATTCTTTCTCCTTTTTCTTTTCTAATAAAAATTCTGTATATTTTTTAATAAATTCCATTAATCCATTCTATGTTTGTCAAGCCTAGCATCAATCTTTTCTTTCTTAGCTTTTAACTTAGCATATTCTTTTTCTTGCTTCATCATAATAGAACCATACTTATCAGCAATCTTGCCACCTTCCGGTTCAGCCTCCTGTTCCATGTCTCTAAGTGTTTGAGCCATTTCTTCAGTTAAATCTCTAAGTTCTTGTTCTATATACCTTTGATCATCTAATAAATCCATATACTTATCAAAGCTTAACCTACGTGATTTTGCTTTAGCTGGTTTAAATTTAGGTAATTCTCTTCGAGTTGCTCTAAATGCCATTAAGACTGGATCATTCATATCAGTAGCTTCATTAACTTCTAATATATCAGTAGAATCAAATTCGTTATCTTTTAACTTTTTCAATAACTCTTTGTCATTCTTTGCATCAAAATCATAATCAGCTTCTCCACTGACAACTACATAGTATCCTTTTCCTTTTTTATAAATCTCAGCATTAGAACCTTGTCCGTCAGAAGTAGATCCGATATGATTTTTTGAATTATATGTTGCTTCATTAACGTTTTCAAAAGCTGAACCAACTTCTTTTCCATTAAGAACATCTTTGCATGCTTTATTAAATTGCTTTAATTTTTTAGTAGCATCTCCTGCATAACCATCTTGCATTAGTTCAATAGCCATGTCTAAATGACTTGCTATAGTTCCAGCATATTCATCATCTATACTATCAAACTTATCAGATAAATCCAGTAATGCATCTTCACCAGCCTTTTTATTAATAGTTGAACCTATCTTTAATAGTGGCTTTAACCCTCGTGCTAATTTTTCGGTGATTAATGATTTTTTAAATTCAGAGTATTCATTTATATGTTTCATATTACCAACCGTAATTTTTATCCTTTACATTTTTAGAATAGTCTTGAAGTCTTTTAGCATAGTTTTTTACTTCTCTTGCATAATAGTTATCTTCTCTACCATCAGCTGCCGCTTCTTTATTTTGTCTTTCGTAATCCTTATATCTTTGGTAATCATTTAACATATTTCTGATAGCATTTGCACCATCTTCAATTTTTACATCTCTACCTCTAGGACTTTTACCGATAATAAAGTTTCCGTATTGATCCATATTACCATCTTTTAATGCATCGGATATATGTTGATTTAATAATTCAATCGAATCTTTAACTGCCTTATCAATGTCAGTCATTGCAGCTCTATCAGTTAAGATAGCATCATACCTTGCTTGATTTTCTTTTTTGATGTCTTTAGCAGTTTTTAGTGCAGTTGCACCAGCTTTAGAATTTGCACGATCTTGTTTTAATCCACTTACATCATACTTGTCTCTTAAACTATCTAAGTCTAAAACATAAACACGAGTTGCAGCATCGATAAGATTCTTTCTTGTTACTTTAGCTGCAGGTCTGCCTTCCCATCCATTATATAAAGAATTAGTTTCATAATCTTTTGCAAGAATTCCATATCTTTCTTCAGTTCCTTTTCTATGTCTGCTGTATGAAGATCCTCTGTCCATTGCAAAACCATGATACATTCCAATTCCTCCTCTAATAACAGAAAGTACTACTCCATACTTAGAAATGTTACCTAATGATAATCCGCTTGGCATGTATTTCTTGTTTGCCTTTGCCCATTTAATAAATCCTGGATCTGCATCAACAAAGAATCCTACTTTATTTGGATTCTTAGCATCTCCACCTTTCCAATAAGCTTCTGGTGTAGTTGTAGTAAAATCAGCATCTGAAATTTTATCTAAAGCAAGATTAGCAAATTTTTGCATATCTTTTGCAATTCCGCCTCTCCATCTTGAACCGCCGTCTTGTGCAGCAAACTGTCTTAATATATCTGAACTGTATTTCTCGGTAAGTAGTTCAGTGTCTAGAGACTCTTTAAATAATTTATAGTCTTTAATATGTTCCATGTTAAATAGTTTATTTTCTTTATTTATTCAACAAGGATGGAGTTATTTTTTGATTTCCTCTACTCCTAAATGTTGTTGAATTATTTTAATGATTTCCTCATCTTGTTTAACTGTACCAAATTGCTCCCAATCGGCATCTGAAAGAATAGAACCGACCTGTGAAGCCAGGCCGGTACTTGTGATTAATGCATCCACACCTCGTGTATACCAATCCCTTACTCTTGTAACTCCACCACCATTAAATAAACGAACTACTTGCTCATTATCAATATATCTTTTGTGGAATCCCATACTTAAACTGTTTCTACAACTGGGTCAACTTCATCCATTAATTTAGTTAACTCTTCTTCTGCTTCATTATATTTGTCAATTGCAACATCGAGAATAACATCAGGGCTATTAACTTCTTGATCTAATTTAGCCATATTAGCATGATTATCTCTAAGAGCTTGGTTATCTTCATGAACTTTTCCAACAACCTTAGAAAGATCTGCACCAAATGCAGCCATCATCTCTACAAAGTCACGAGCAGAAAAGAATCCTTTACCTTTCATTGATGTAATCATTGTCCAAAAGATAGTAATACTAGTACCTCTTAATTTAATAACACCATCCCAGTCTTTATCTCTAGTTATTGGTTGTTGTTCTTTTAAGTTAGAATATAACATAATCAAACCTGTTGCAGTTGTATGACCCCAATCAGCTTCTTTTTCTAAAAACTTTAATACTTGCTTATAAAGTTTTACGGAACCAAAAGGAATATCATATTCATTTTTCTGAAGAGCTCTAAGTAATTCTTCATTCTTTTTTAATGCAGCCCTTTTATCTGCAATAATTTCACTCATCTTACGAGGGTTCTCGTTGATGATTTCGTTAGGATCGGTTACAACACCCGGTGCAGTAGTATCCATTTTAACTGTCTTTGCCATCTTTATTTGTTTTTATTTTTGTTTTAGGTTTAGGCGTTGATGCCTGAAATTCTTTATTAATATTTCCACATTTACTACATTCCATTGTATCTAATGGTAGTAATCTATCCTGACCATCTGGAGAAATAAATCTACTTACCTTTCTTAAAAAGAAAGCTGGTCTAAATACATTATGACCACATTCATCACAAACTATTTCTAGTGTAGAATCTAAATCAATGTTCATTTGTTTTCCTTCCATTATTATTAATTATATGGATTTATCTTTAATTGTTTTAACTTTATTGATTTCATTTAATTTATATTCTGAATCAATCCAACCGCTATCTACAAAATCCCAGAGTGTTAACTGTGGTACACTAGGGTGAGGCTGAGTCTTCGCCCACCTTCTTGCTTTTACAAAATCCCCTGGAGACCAACTGAAAGTTCCAACGTGTTTTGGTAAAAACCAACTTCTAATTTTCTGATATACTTTAAACATAGGTATTTATTATTATATACAAATTTTCATATTTAGTTTAAGTATGTTCTTACATGATCTAAATCTTCTTGTGTATCTATTCCTTTATATAAACCGGCAGCTAAAGCATAACTAAATTTAATTCTGTTATCACCCCATCTTATTTGTTCTAAGTTTTCTACAATTTCATTTGAGGTTTCAATCATTATATTTTTATTAATTCGCTCTGTCATTTCTCTACTAAAACCATATATTCCAATATGTCTTTTAATAAAAATAGGTGATCCAAAAAGAGGGCTTCTAGTAAACATTACTATTTCTTCATGATCTAATATAGCCTTAACAGTATTTCTATCTGCTTTTTGTTTTTCAGTAATACTACCTACTAATGTAGCTATGTTAGATTTATTCTTTTTTAAAACTCCTATAAGATGATTTATATCTTCTTCATTAATAATTGGCTCATCGCCTTGAACATTAATTACTAAATCATAATCATCTTTATAGTGCTGATAAGCTTCTAATACTCTCTCGGTGCCAGTTTGATGCTTTGTGCTAGTCATAATACCTTCCCCACCAAATCTTTTTACTTCATTTAATATATCATCATGATCAGTAGCAACTATAACTTTATCTACATCAGATTTCTTAACAGCTTCATAAACCCACTGTATCATTGTCTTGCCATTAATATCTGCTAGCGGTTTACCTGGTAACCGTGTAGATGCCCATCTTGCTGGTATGATTGCAATTACTTTATTCATTAGTTGTCTAATTGATAATCTGATGGTGGTAATTCATTTAATAAACTACCTGGTGGATATTTTGATTCTTCTTTACTCTTTTGGCCTAGATATCCACTATGATGTCTTTTTGAATATTCTTTTTTTGTAAACCCTATTGCTTTCATCGTTTCTACGACTAAGATATCACCCATAACAGTCATAAGAGTTGTTGAAATCGTAGGAGTTAATCCTAATGGGCAAATTTCTTCAGCATCACCAATATGTAAACATATATCTGATTCTTTACACAGTTCACTTTCTTTTTTGCCGGTTATACTGATTATGTATATATGAGGATATATGTTTTTTGCTAACTGTATTAATTCTAAAATTTCTCTAGTCTTTCCTGAATTAGAGAGTAAAAGTAGTACATCGCCTTTTTGTAAAATTCCTAAATCTCCATGTTGTGCTTCGCTAGGATGTAAATAAACTGATGGTGTTCCAGTTGAACTAAATGTAGTTGAAATGTTTAAAGCAATTTGACCAGCCTTACCCATCCCTGATGTTACTAATTTATTACAACCTTCAATTAAATCAACTGCACCTTTATAGTTATTATCTAAAGGAATGTTTCTTATAGCTTCAATTTCTTTTTGAATAAGTTCTTTAATAGATTCTTCCATTATCTTAATGATTCTTT
>Ga0233432_10000210_pt1 | contig 55125 bp, 44 predicted proteins | sample SI_122_August201_6_FD_179870 | JGI IMG/M metagenome (GOLD analysis project Ga0233432, IMG submission 179870) | Seawater microbial communities from Saanich Inlet, British Columbia, Canada - SI_122_August2016_10_MG | ecosystem: Environmental > Aquatic > Marine > Inlet | place: Canada: British... | reverse complement strand
GAGGTCATCGTAGTCAAACTCGCAGAAAACACGATATACGCACCTCCAGATGAAGTACTTGTTGTAGAACTGGTCTGATTAGGGAAGCTAATGGTACATCCGTCGATGGTATTGTACTGAGCATCTCCCATAAACTGAATACCCTTGTTATCAGATGCATTACGCGTATGCTCTAACTTCAAATCTTCAATCGTTAAATAACTCACTCCGTTCAATACGATAGCCGCATCATAACCAGAGTAGTCCAATTTCTTGCCATTTCCATCAATAACAATTTGATTGGTAGATGTCGGTTTGTTAGAAGTAGGATTTTGGAATGTTACACGCGTGCTGCGCAACGACATGTCGTTTAGCATGGTTACCGTTAACTTTCCGTTAACTCCACTTGTTCTAATTGCAGACGCCAATGCAGACCAAGAAGTGTAATCTCCCCCGGTTCCTAACGTCTTCGTTCCCGATAGCTGTGAATACGCATTGCTGCTAAACGCCATAAGGCCGCCTAGACACAACACTTTCATCGCTTGCAGGATGTTTTTGTTAATGTAGTTTTTAATCATGTGGTAATATATTTTTACAGTTGTCAGCAACTAAACTATAACAATGACAGAACTACTTTATTAGCTCTACCATAGTTCGTCATGAATTATGGGAAAACACTGACGAAGATTATATTAATCAATGACTCGGTTAATCAATTTTATGACCGTGATATTTTTTTATGACCCATTATATATTTCTATCATTTAGGCACTTAGGGTACTAATTTTTAATGACCCAAGCCATATAAAAAAAGCGTTGTAAATTCGCCTCATGAAAGAAATTGTGGTTAGTGGGATCCGTCCGACTGGCAAGCTTCATTTAGGAAATTATTTTGGTGCGTTTAAGCAGTTTTTAACGCTCCAAGAGGAGTATGATTCTTACTTCTTTATTGCCGATTATCACAGTTTAACTACACACCCAAATCCTCAGGATCTGAAAGGCAGTGTGCGTCGTGTTTTGGCTGAATATATAGCGTTAGGACTGGACCCTGAAAAATGTACTATCTACATTCAGTCCGACTTACCCGAAACGGCAGAATTATATCTCATGCTAAACATGAATGCCTACCTTGGAGAGCTGGAAAGGGTAACTTCTTTTAAGGATAAAGTGCGTTCTCAACCCAATAATGTGAATGCCGGACTACTCACCTACCCTGTTCTCATGGCAGCAGACATCCTCATACACAGAGGTGCAAAAGTTCCCGTAGGTAAAGACCAAGAACAGCACTTGGAAATGGCGAGAACCTTCGGAAACCGATTCAATCGATTATACGAAAATGAAATATTCCCTGAGCCTCAAGCATTCAGTGTGACTAAAGAACTCGTTAAGGTTCCTGGATTAACAGGAGGTGGTAAAATGAGTAAAAGTGCGGGTGAGGCAGATACCATATATCTCAACGAGGAAGCCAAAGCACTGCAGAAAAAAATCATGAGAGCCGTTAGCGATAGCGGACCTGCAGAGGCCGGCCAACCAAAAAGTGTTCCTGTGCAAAATCTATTTGACTTAATGTCGTTGGTTTGCGCTCAAGAAACCATCGACTTTTTTAACGAAGAACACCAAAAAGGGTCTATTCGATACGGTGATCTAAAAAAGCAGCTCGCTGCTGACATGGAAACGTTCATTACTCCATTGAGAGAAAGCATTAACGCGCAGTTAGAAAAAGAGAAGGAATTAGATAAAATTGCGGCTTATGGAGCGGAAAAAGCACGAAAAAGTGCTGCTGAAACCATGAATGCCGTACGTGAATCGGTAGGATTCAAAAAGATTTGGTAAAAATAGTCGTATTTTGAAGTGATGCTAGACGTTTCTTTGGTCGTACCGCTCTACAACGAGGAAGAATCCTTACCCGAATTGTGTGCTTGGATTAAACGGGTTTGTGATGCAGAGAAACTGCAATATGAAATCATTCTGCTTGACGATGGAAGCACCGATAAATCTTGGGAAGTCATAGAAGAACTGGGTAAAACCCAAAAGGAAATCAAGGGAATCCAATTACGTCGAAACTACGGAAAAAGCGGAGCTTTAAATGTCGGATTTCAAGAAGCTCAGGGTGAAGTGATCATCACCATGGATGCCGACTTACAAGATTCTCCGGATGAAATACCCGCATTGCTTGATATGATTCTAAAGGAGAATTACCAAGTAGTGAGTGGATGGAAGAAAAAACGGTACGATCCGATTTCCAAAACCATTCCAACCAAGTTATTCAATTGGGCCACACGCAAGATGAGCGGCATCGAACTAAACGACTTTAACTGCGGTCTTAAGGCGTATCACCATGAGGTGGTTAAAAATATTGAAGTTTATGGTGAGATGCATCGATACATCCCCGTATTAGCCAAATGGGGTGGTTTCCCTCGCATAGGTGAAAAAGTCGTAGAGCATCAAGCGAGAAAATACGGAAGCAGCAAGTTTGGAATGGACCGTTTCATCAATGGTTTTCTTGATTTACTCAGCCTTTATTTCATGAGTAAATTCGGTAAACGCCCGATGCACTTTTTTGGATTATATGGCGTTTTGAGCTTCTTAATGGGTACGATACTCGCCTTCATCATCATTGGAAATAAATTGTATTACACATATTGGCTCCATCAAAGAGCCCCATTGGTGACCGATTCTCCCCTTTTCTATTTGGGATTATTGGCGATGATCATAGGTACACAGCTTTTCCTTGCTGGATTTTTAGGCGAACTAGTGAGTAGAAATAGTGCTGATCGTAATGATTACAGCATCAAAAGCCGCGTGAATTGAGCTGGAAAAATCAACACATCGTAATTGTCGGTCCTGCACACCCTTTACGCGGAGGATTGGCTACTTATAACGAGCGGTTGGCTACAGAGTTAAAGAAGCACAATAAGGTGAGCATTCTTACCTTCACCTTACAGTATCCGAACTTTTTATTTCCTGGCGAATCGCAATATACCCACTCTCCAAAACCAGAATATTTAGACATTGATGTTGCGCTTAATAGTGTAAACCCATTCAATTGGATAAAGGTCGGGCTGAAGTATAAAAAACTTCGTCCGGATGTTATCATTTTCCGATTCTGGATGCCGTTTTTTGGTCCTGCTTTTGGACTGTTCGGCAGAATTGTAAAATCTAATAAACACACACGTCTTATCGCAATTACCGACAACATTATCCCTCATGAAACACGGTTTTTTGATCGCCCGTTTACTTCTTATTTTCTGGGGATGTTAGATGGTGCAGTGAGCATGAGCCGAGAAGTTTTACAAGATTTGAAAACACACTTCCCGAAAACAAAAGTGAGCCAAAATAGCCAATACAACCCTCATCCATTATATGATAATTTTGGGAAAAAATTACAACGTAAAGAGGCATGTGTAACTTTAGGACTTAATCCCGATCGGAAATATATTTTATTCTTTGGATTCATCCGGAAATACAAAGGGCTGGATTGGTTAATCGAGGCATTTCTTCAAGCCGCTGATCAACTTGAAAACGTTGATTTACTCATTGCGGGAGAATTTTATGAGGATGCAGCACCTTATCATGCAATCAACGAAAATAGTACCTTAAAAGACCGCATTCATTGGCATACCCACTTTATTCCCAATGAGCGTGTTTCCGCCTATTTTTCGGTTGCGCATTTGGTTGCACAATCTTACAAAAGCGCTACCCAAAGCGGGGTCAGCCAGGTGGCGTATCATTTTGATGTGCCAATGCTCATCACTAATGTGGGCGGTTTATCAGAGCTTGTACCGCATGACGTTGCTGGTTGGGTAAGCGAACCAAATATTAAGTCTATTGCCCGGGGTTTAGTTGAAGTTTTCAAAGCAGATCGACTGACTCGTTACCAAAAGAACCTACCAGATATCAAATCCGAATTCTCTTGGGAAAAGATGGTGGAAGCGCTCGATCTCTAAGTTTCAGGTTGCAGATTTCAGGTTCCTGGTTGGTGGTTTCTGGTCTCTAGTTACTAGACCTTTAAACCACGCAGTCTAAACTTTTATAAACTATTTTAAACTGTGAATATGTTTCAATTAACCCATTCTAAAAACCAGAGACTAGAGACCAGTAACCAGCTACGAGAAACCATTTCAAAACAATTTAACATCTTAAAGGTTTCTTAATAAAGTAGTTACAAGAACATTACGTATGGATGAGTAATTGCAAACAAATCATTACACTATGCTTAACACGGTAATCATTGATAACAAAGAATTCATCGAGGTGATGGGTTTCATTTGGATTGATGGCAATTGGCAATCCATTGCTTGAAATCTAGATAAATAGGTATTGAATATTCGGAGGGTATCATCTTTCCGATGGAATCGTGTGTTTCTGAGTAATTGAATCCTTATATTTGCACTCTAAACAGAGGGGTGTCCGAGCGGTCGAAGGAGCACGCCTGGAAAGTGTGTATACGCCAAAAGCGTATCGAGGGTTCGAATCCCTTCCCCTCTGCAAAAAAGAAAAGAGTGCTATGAAAATGGCACTCTTTTCTTTTTTAACACGGATGAGAACCCGAAAAGAGGGTTCGAACGGACGACTGTAAGGAGGAGCTCACGAGTCTAAGTAGCAGCGAGTAATCCCTTCCCCTCTGCAAAGCAAAAAAAGCCCCAAATTGGGGCTTTTTTGTTTTCAGCAGTCTGAGGTCCTAAGGACATCAAGCGAATGAAAATAAAACAAGAACCATGCGCTGTAACCGCGGGCTTTTTTCGGCAAATGGGTATTGGGTTCTTGGTTCTTGGTACCATTCTCAGCAAATAGCTACTTGCATCTAGCGTCTAGCGACTAGAAACCTAAAACCTAGAACCGAATCAGTTAGGGTGTTAGGGTGCCGGTAGCGGTTTAAAAGGGTTTATAAAAGTTTTGACTGCGTGGCTTAGAGGACTTGAAACCAGAGACCAACGACCAGAAACTTGGAACTTGAAACCAGGAACCAAGAATAGAACTTTTTGTATAATTGACAATAATTAAGTATAACTTGCACAGATGCGATGTAAGCCCCTAATTACCATTGTTATATTAACACTTTTTAGTTTTCATTCAACTCTAAATGGTCAGGTCATTAACGTTGGTAAAGGAAGCTATACCACAAAATTCCCTGGCACCGATGTAGCCGGTAGAAATGGCTTTCCTACAGGCACACCCTATCTCATCGACTCACTCAAGGGAAAACCCATTCCCACAAACGATTGGTGGTCAGCAAAAGTTAAAAACGACCATTGTTCTAATCTATTCAATTACCCCCTCACCATGAAAACCATCAACTCTGGATTGGTGACTAGTTACATTCCGTGGGGTGTCATTAGCGACATAGAACCCATCGTAAATGGTGTGAAAGGGCTTGATGCTCAGGCATCACTAATATCGCATTACAGCGACTGGCTTATTGGTATGACATGGAAAAGTAACAGTCATGAATTCACGGCCACCACAGGTATGGGGATGCCTTTTACATATTTCAATAAAGCAAAAAACGACTCTGCTTATATCATGATTAACAGCGGTTCGGTTACCATTGACGATGAATGCCTCCTCGTTGAAAATTCATATAATGGTGCCGATTTTGTCATTTACGCTCCGAAAGGAAGTGTCTGGAATAAAAAAGGCAAAAGCTATACCTCTTCGCTAAATGGTAAAAACTACTGGTCTATGTTGATGCTTCCAAAATCACGAAGTTCGATCAGCAACGCCCGTGACTCATTTCAACAATACGCATACGTTCAGCCCACAAGAACTATGGCTACATTTAGCTACGATGAAAATCAGAGTAAAGTAACCACTCAATTCCGTATTGATTACAGGATCAATGAGGGCTCGGATTCCATTGTGTTGAATGGACTTTTACCCCATCACTGGGCCCACGGTACCGATCACACAAAACACCTCATTGGTTATTCGTACCCCACCGTTAGAGGGGAACTAAAAATTATTGCAGCCAATCGTTTTAAAGTACAACAACAATTCAAAGGAATTCTACCCACGCTTCCGTATGTAGATTACCTGAGTGACGGATTTAATCCCACCGAATTAAAAAAGAAAATGGAAGCCCTTCAATACGAGGGTTTGAGTACATGGACAGACAGCTACAATGAAGGGCAGGTAATGAATCGACTGATTCAAACCGCGCGCATTGCGCATGAAATGGGCTTGTCTTCCGTGGTAAATAATATCAAATCTACCATCAAAGAACGATTAGAGGATTGGCTTACTTATGAATCAAACGAAGTGGCTTTCCTCTTTTATTACAATAAAGATTGGACTAGCCTTCTAGGATATCCTGCCGGTCATGGCCAAGATAACAACATCAACGATCACCATTTTCATTGGGGATATTTCATTCATGCCGCTTCATTTATGGAGGAATTTGAACCTGGATGGGCTAAAGATTTTGGTGAGATGATCGATTTATTGGTAAGGGATGCCGCTTCACCTAATCGAAAAGATAGCTTATTCCCATACCTGCGCAATTTCAACCCATATACTGGTCATTGTTGGGCTAACGGCTTTGCCTCTTTCCCACAAGGAAACGATCAAGAATCTACATCAGAGAGCATGCAGTTTAACTCTTCATTGATTCACTGGGGAAGCAATACAAATAATAAAAGCATTCGAGATTTAGGGATATATCTCTACGTTACGGAACAATCAGCAATTGAAGAATATTGGTTCGATACCAAGGAAAGAAATTTCGGTCCGAATCAGAATTATGCTTTGGTATCGCGTGTTTGGGGTAACTCTTATGACAACGGTACATTCTGGACCAGCGATATTGCCGCTTCATACGGAATAGAATTATACCCGATACACGGTGGTTCATTCTATTTAGCTCATGATTCGACGTATTCCAAAAGGCTTTGGAACGAGATGGCCAAGAATACAGGTATCCTAAAAAATGAGAAAAATGACAACCTGTGGCATGACGTTTATTGGAAGTTTTTATCATTTACCGATCCACAAAAGGCCATTGATCTATATGATTCCTACCCCAACCGGAATATGAAATTTGGGGTTTCCGACGCCCACACATACCATTGGTTACACTCTATGAATGCTTTAGGGAAACTCACCCCATCCATTACAAGTAACCATCCATTATCGGCGGTCTTTACAAAAAATAACCAACCTATTTATGTGGCTAAGAATTATGGCAGTGATAGTTTAAAAGTAACCTTTTCGGATGGTTACGTCATGACCGTTGGGCCCAGAGAGCTAAAAACATCTATCACCGACAACCGCTTGGCTATTATTGGCACACAATTTCCTCAAGTATATGTAAATACCACGGTTCAGGTAACATTTGATACTCTTGAATGGGAAGCAGACTCGGTTCAATGGTTTCAAAACGGGAAACATGTTCAAACCACGACTTCTTACCCTTTTACTTACAGCGCCAAAGATCTTGCTTCAGGCCAATACAGTTTCCACGCGATTCTTCACGAGGGTACCAAGATCGGTATGAGTAATATTTTATCTTTATTGGTCGGTGAACAGACTCCCTATGGAAATAGTTATCATGCTATTCCCGGCAGCTTTCAATCAGCACATTACAATGAACTGGAAGGTAGTACAGGGCAAGGAGTGACTTATGTGGATCACAACGAAGAAAATCTTGGTGATTTTCGTACCAAAGAAGGAATGGATGCCGCTAAAGACCCCAATGAAGGTGATATTTTAACCTGGTTGGAAGCCGGTGAATGGGTGCAATACTCCGTTGATATTACACAGAGTGGAGTTTACTCGGTATCTATACGCTATTCCAATGGGAATAGTGGTGGAAGCGGAAAAGCAGAGTGGCAGCTAAATGGCAAAAATGTAGGTGATATACTAACGTTTGAACCGACCGGTGATTGGGACCAATTTTCTTCAAAAAAGTTCGAGGGAATCCCCCTAAAGAAAGGGAAACGTATACTGCGATTGCGCATATATGAGCGCGGAATGAATATCGGTAAAATTACCTTTGACCGCACGGGTGATTTGGATAAGGCATTACCATTGGCTCAAATCGGTGGTAATAAATCGATTCCTTCTGATTCTACTTTTGTTTCTATGGATGGCAGCAATAGTACTGCTGGGCATTTGGGCTATTTGAAATACCAATGGAACCAAATTTATGGCCCTAACAAGGTCAAGATTTCATCGAGTACTTCTTCCTCTACCTTAATCACTGGCTTGGTTAAAGGAGTTTATAAAATTCGTCTCACCGTTTCAGATAGCCTGAACAGCGATTTTCAAGATGCCCTAATTTTTGTGCAAGATGGAGGAAATATGGCCCCAAATATCCGCATTGCTTATCCGCAAAATAATCAACGATTCGTGGAAGGTACGCATGTGGCCATGGGTATATCCGCTTCAGATTTAGATGGATCCATTAAGCAAGTGGCCATTTATTTGGATAATAAATTGGTTTCATTGGATTCTATCGCTCCATATGAATACAAATCTAACCTAGCTAGTGGGCAGTATCAATTACACACCACGACTATCGATATGGACGGCATGGAGGCTTTTAGCGATACCATCGATTTCTTTGTTGACAGCATTACAGGAAATTGGGTGCTACAACCTATTGCAGGCGCATTAGCGGTAGGCCCTAACAAAGGAGATTTGAGCTGGTGGTCGAATTCAGCCCAGGATGTAACAACAAGAGGTTGCTTATTTGATGATGTAAACTCCATTAACCGCGATGGCACTTTTCAAATCAACATGGGAGGTCAAACATGGCTCGAAGGTTGGCAAAATAACGGAAAAGAAGCCTGTGGCAATCCGGTTGCTCCACATAATGGAGAATCCACCGGATCATGGTATATCGATAGCACGAATGGTCAATTGGTCATTATAGGTAAAGGACAATTTTTGGGACTACCTAAAGCTACAAATAGTGGCGAGTTGAGTACTGGCACGGCAGAACCCGAATCAAGAAGTTATCAAATTGAACTGAATGGGGATAAACTGACGATTGGAATCGACTTTGGGGGCGGTTATTGGCAGTTTGCGTACGAGAGAGAAAAGCAACGATTCAACGCACCACAAGTATCAGATGATAACAACTGGAGCCTCTACCCTAACCCAACGCATTCTGTCGTGCATATTAAGGGGAATCGCCCTGTAGATCGTATACGTGTGTTGAATATGCAAGGCGCATTGATTTTTGAGGGAAGCACCAACATCATAGATATGAGTGGATATCCTAAAGGATTGTACTTTGTTCAAATACGTTCGGAAGGTGAGATGGTGAGTTTGAAACTTTTAAACGGCTTCTAGCCGTTGGTTTATGGTTGCTGGTTTCTAGTTTCTAGTTTCTGGGACTTGAAACCGAATCAGTTAGGGTGTTAGGAGGTTAGGGTGCTTGGTTCTTAGACCAGAAACCAGAGACTAGCGACCAGAAACTTGGAACCATTTTCGGGTGCTGGTAATGGCTTATATGCTTTCGCTGGGTTTAAAAGATTTTAGACTGTGTGGTTTAGAGAACTTGAAACCAGAGACTTGGAACTTGAAACTAGCTGCTGGCAACTAGCCATTGGCTACTGGCGCCTAACGACCAAAAACCATAAACCTAGAACCAGAGAACAGAGACTTGAGACTTGGAACCTGGAACCAGGAACCTAAAACCATTTCGGGTTGACAATGCCGTCTCGGAGGAATTCAGCAATGATGTTTGGGTCTTTGACGGTGTATATATTGAAACCATCTGCTGTTCGATCTAAAGCCAACCTTCCTGAGGATGCCGCATCTTTGATTAACTGCTGTTTAATCGGACCATTTTCACCATTACGACCAAATTGATGGACCAGCTTTATCACAAAAAGTGTGTCACCATTGTTGTTGAGTTGCAGGTTTGTATACAGCCGGTCTGAAATGTTAAAATCATTCTCGGTAAAGGCTTCAAACTTCCTGACTGCCTTTTCGGTATTCATGGAATACAACACCAACTTGGGATGGGCCTTTTGTACCACTTTAGTCATTTGAACCACATCGTTTTCCTTAAACGGATAATACATGGTGTAGTTAGTGAATCCCACCAAAAAAAGAAGTAATAATATAGCCCTCACCCACTTTTGTTTCCATTCCCACAAATAAGCAATCATCCATACCACAACGGGCGAGAAATAAAACAACAACCTCGGAGCGATAGGATACAACTTAAAAATATTGAGCACCACAAATACCGCTAAAGACCAGAAGTAGATGTTCAAAGCTGCTTTATTTTTGATGTTTTCTTGCTTCTTATAGAAGGTCCACAAACCTAAAAACAAGGCTAAAGCACCAAGGTTGGCTAAGGTCTTATCATGAGAGAAAATAAAGGTCACATTCCCCACAAAGAAGTAATAAATCCTAATGAAAAAATCATGGGGATTCGAGAAAAAGGTTTTCTTCCAGAATTCCCACATAAATCGGGTGAGTGCAATGTAGCCGTCTTGCTGTCGATACCAAAAAAAGTAGACGACGTAAAGCAGTAAAGGCATCCATAACCATCTATTACTCTTGTTTCTCCACTGATCTTTTATGCTCTCCCGTATACCAGACGAAACAGAGCTATTATCTTTTCGTTTTTCTTTAAAAAGATGCCAGGTATCACCCAATAATTTGCCTGTGTAAATGAACAATGCAGGGTTAGATAACAAGGGTGCCAATACCCACAATGGTTTAAACCACGATTTATTCTGCTCAGTGGTAAAAGATCTCACCAATAAAATGGCGATGATCGCGTCCGGTAGATACTGCTTTAAGGTTAATCCATGATAGATAAAAAAGGGATTACAGCATACCATCAGTAAGGCTGTTAGTTGTACATATGGATTATTCGAAATGCGCTGGATAAAATCCCAAAACAACTTTAGAAAAAGAATATTGAGACCAAATATGACCACTTTGTATTTTAGCCATGCTGCACCAAAAGGAAACAAATAAATGCACTTGAATAACCAAAGAAATAATGGAGGTGCTGTCTGATAATGCTTTAACGGATATAGTAAATCTAGAAAACCTCGTTGATTAATATTGATACCTAAATCAATCTCATCATTGTTAAAAAAAGGCTCAAGGAATTGCACGTTGAATCTCAGGCCCATGCCCAGCAACACCAATAAAATGGATAAAATATGCTTATACCTCTGAGTCATTCAGGGTCCGAAGTTAGGGATTCAAAACAAGGACGGAGGCGTTAATTTTTTTTCCTCCTCGTATTTCATGAACTCATCTTTTAGCCTGTAGCGAAGTACGGGATAACCATCTCCATCCATGAAATAAAGCAAATGTAGATTTTGAATGTAGGGCATATCACCCCAATCATCTGAGAAGCTCGCTTTACCCATCTTTAACGCTTCAAACTCATTACCTCCTCCGTCACAATACGGCTTTTCGAACTCTCGTTTACTTACTTTTACTTCTCCATATTTTGATTGGTAGACTTTCAAGTGGTTTAGGTAAAACCGTTTGGCTTTTTTCCATTTGTCAAATGACTGAAACCTCACATCCACTTGGTAAACCCTTTGTGTATGTGGTGAAATATACAACAGTAGATTCACGGAATCATCCTTGATTTTACCACGTAATGTTGGCTTGTTATCAATATCCTTTACATGGAAGAACCCTTTTACCTCACTAAATCGTTGTATAAAACTATCCTTGTGACCCTTGATGTCCAACATGGCAATCCGCTGAGCAAAAAGCCCATTCGGTAATGCAAAGACCAAAAAGGTCAAACCTATAATTCCTATATTTCGATTCATGTGATGAGTCGTATTCGTTATACTTACTGTGGTTGAAATACCCTAACGTAATCAACCTGCATGGATTGAGGCATACGCGTAGTTGCGTCAGGGTTTCCTGGTAATTGACCACCTACAGCGACATTGAATATGAAGAAGAAATCATCGTTAAAAGGGAACGTATTATTATAAGCCAATTCGTTGTATTGCTTATCGTCAACCAGCCACTTCAGATTATTTTCTTCCCATAGCAGAGTGAATACATGGAATGAATCGGAGAAGTCACTACCATCCGTTAATCGATATTTTCTAGAATGCGATTTGGAAGGTGCCGTTGAACCCCAGTGAGCCGTTCCAAATACTTCTTTGGGAAGATGCCCTACCAACTCCATGATATCAATTTCACCACAAGCTGGCCACCCTTCAGTTCCAAAGTCCGCTCCTAACATCCAAAGTGCAGGCCATAAACCTTGGGTTTTAGGCAATCTCGCACGGATATCTATCCTTCCGTACTTAAACTCTCGCTTACCTTGGGTTTTGATTCTAGCAGAGGTGTAGTTTGCATCACCTGCCGCTTGTGCTTTCGCTGTGATGGTAAGCAAACCGTTTTCAACGGTGCAATTATTCGTACCCGATTGATAATATTGCAACTCATTATTACCCCAACCCCATTCACCACGACCAGTTTCATAAGTCCAAGATGTTTCATCTAGCGAATTCCCCTCAAATTCATCGGCCCAAACCAAATTGTACCCTGGATAATTTTTTGGTGTGGTATATCCATCATTTATACCCGGCTCCTTAAACACTATATGTATGGAATCCAATACCTCAGAAAAGTCACGATCGGTTACATGTGCGCGGAATTTCACCAAGTACATTCCCGAATCGTAGTACGTAAATTGGGATTCACCGCCATTCATAATGCCCTCCTCAAATTCACCATTGGGCCGTTCAAACCAGATTTGATAATAATTGGCATTATCTGCTGACATGCTGGCCTTTACCAATCCTTTCTTTGCATTATCCTCGATTAGAGTTGTTTCTAAATTCGTAGGCAAGCTTAAGCCTGGTTCTTCTGGAGTTTCTTTACAACCAATGGCAATAAGGATGAACACTAGCGTCATCCATTTGGTATAGAATTTCATATGCAATAAAAATACAAAAAAGGGCGCAATAGCGCCCTTTTTATATAGATTAAATTCCGTTTATTTCTGTGAAATATTATCAATATAGTAGGTGCCCGTCTCAGCGGTTTCACCATCGTCTTTCCAACCTGGGAAAAGCACCAAACGATCGAATGTATCAACTGCGGCATCGGAGAAACCGACTTTAACTTCGATCCACTCACCAGCTTTAGTTACATCCACATCTTTTTCTATGAATTCAGATGTTTTTGCACTGTTTTCTAACTTCACACGCATTCTACCGGTGTTAGGAGCATAGATCATCACGGAAATCATAGAATCTGCGCCAGAGAAATCAAGCTTCTTATCGAGATTAACGTAGAAACCAGCCCATGTCTCGTTTCCGTGAACTACTTCAAGGATTCTGCTAGAGGTATTAGCTCCACCGCTCACGCTATTATCGATGATAGATAAACCAGTTCCACCAAACACCTTAAATTCTGGGTCATTGGTAGCGTCTTCGAAATCGATTGGCAAAGAATAACCGGTAGTTTCTCCTCCACCGCCGTTATCTACAGGGTAGTCAGAAGGTCTTAGACGAATATACCAACCACGATCTGCATCTTTTTCATCGCCGTAAGTAAGAACTAACTCATTTTCACTTATCGTATGTACTTTGTAAGTGCGAACGCCTGTATACAAACCGATAAATGCACTACCTGAAATCTCTAAGGTTGTATCTGTTTCGTTCTTCTTAAGCGTCCAAGTCTCACCCATCATATCCTGCATTGGTACATCAAAATCCGCCTTGTTCTCAACACCATCAGGGAAGTTAGAAGCCTGAGAATTGTGTACGTAAGCCGTACCGTTGGTTTTATGATCGAATTTGAATGCATTCAAATGGAAAACATAAGCGTCGGTGTATAAACCAGTACCTGACTTCTCTAAACGCTCTGCTTTCCACCACTCTCCAATGTTTGCAGAGTTTAAAGGATGAACTCCGATGTGTCCATCGCGGGTTGAATCAATCACCCAGGTTTTAGAACCTGGTCCCGAAGTTCCACCTGTAAGAATGCTATACAATGGATCGTTCAATTGCGAGAAGTCGTCTTCTGCGATCACAATGTCTTGGCTTGAACTCTTGCTACCACCAGAGTTAAAAACCGTCAAGGTTACCGTATAAGTTCCCTTTAAAGGGTAAGAGGCGGTCACCACGCTACCTTCAGCGCTGGTTCCATTACCAAAATCCCATTTTGCTACTAAGTTATTGTTACCCGCAGTGAATTCAATCACGTTAGGGTTACTTGTAGCTTCGTAGGTAAAAGTAGCATCTGCTGCTGTTGGAGGATCACCTAATGAAGGATCCTCCTCTTTTTTACATGAACCCATGAATAATCCAAGGGTCAATGTTAGTCCGAGTAAGTAATTTATTTTTTTCATAATTCTAAAAGAGATTGTTTTCAATTTAAATATCCAGGGTTTTGGGTCCAGTTTCCTCCAGCTAGATCAATCTCAACCTGTGGAATCGGGAATAATTCATGTTTGTTTTTTACAAAGCCATCGATTTCAGTTTCTGCCTGACCGGTACGTACCAAATCAAAAAAGCGCCATCCTTCGCCGCTCAATTCTAGACGACGTTCTTTCCAGATATCCTCAATTAACTGCTGTCCAGAGCTATTAAGTGAAGGCATACCAGCGCGTTGACGTACTAAATTCAAATATTGTATAGCTTTACCCTCATCTGTAGAAGCAGCACGAGCATAACACTCTGCAGCCATCAACAATACATCGGCATAACGAATCACTCTATAATTTACCGGCGAAGTAAGATCGTTATCAGGTAAACCTATTTCACCTTGGCGTTTGATATACTTGTTATTGTAGTAGCCTGTGTGTCCACCGCCACCTTTGGCATATTCAATATCACCGGGGTTACTTTGCTTCGCAATAAATGCCTCGATGTCCAATACACTCGCATCCCTTCGTGGATCGTTTGCATCAAAGAAATCATATAAATCCTTGGTTGGAAGATTATAACTATTTCCATCTCCGTAAACAGGTCCATTGTATTGGCGGATTCCTTGGTAACCGGGAGCTGCATTCCCTTCCAAACAGATTAAACATCCATAACTACCACCTTCGGCACCAGAATATTCGATATCAAAAATGGTCTCAGAATGTCCCTCGTTTGAAACAGAGAACAACTTAGTGTAGTCATTAATAAGAGCATATTGCCCTTGATCAATCACTTCTTGGAATGCCGTTGCCGCCGCATCAAACTTGTCTTGATACAAACGAACTTTCCCTAGTAGCGACAAGGCCACCCCTTTGGTAATACGCCCTTTTTCAGCAGCTACCCAGTCAAGGTTTTCCGCTGCAAACCTCAAGTCGTCCTCAATCTGCGCATATACTTCTGCTTTGGGCGTTCTTTCCGTCTGACGTACCTCGTCTGCTCCCAGACGTTTGTCAACAATCAACGGAACATCTCCAAAAAACTTTACGAGTTCTGAGTAATAGTACGCACGCAGGAAACGAGCTTGTGCAATGATTTGCGTTTTACCCGCAAAGTCGATTTTATCCTTGTTTTCCAACAAGTAATTGGCACGAGCTATTCCGGAATAGTTCCATTGAAATACACTTCTCAACTCACGATTTACCGCATCATGAGACATGCCTTCAATTTCATGCAATCCTTCGGTGTCCGTAACACTTTCACCACCAGCGATGGCGTTATCTGATGCAATTTCACCAATCCAGAGGGATACAAACGAACCCTGCATTAAGTCATAAGCTCCAGTAAGCGCTCTTTCATAATCAACGGGAGTTTGAAAGAAGTTCTCCGCGTCTTGTGTATATAGGGGATTGATATCTAGATACTTCTCACATCCCGAGAAGACCAAGGCAGATACCGAAAGAACCCCAGCTGAAATCCAATTAATCTTTTTCATTTTTCTAAAATTCATCGTTAAAAATTAAAGTTAACACCCAACATAAAGTTTCTTGCTTGTGGATAGAAACCGTAATCAACACCAGCTGCCAATGGACCACCATTAGACCCAATATCTGGGTCGAAACCTAAATAATTCGTTAGCGTAAACAAGTTATTAGAAGACATGTAAATTCTCAACTTCTTAATTCCCCAGCGGCGCATCGCCACTGGGTTGAAGGTGTACCCTACTTGTAAATTTCTCAATCTCAAGAATGAACCATCCTCCACGAAGTATGAAGAGAATACATTGTTTCTGGTTAGATCAGTTGTTAAACGAGCGTATTCATTGGTTGTATTTGGCCCAGACCAACGATTGATGTTATACGATAGTTGGTTGGCATAGGGTTGCTGACGTTCGTAATTTCTGATGATTTCTTGACCTACTGCCGCATAGAAGTTAGCGGATAAATCAAAACCACCATAAGAGAAGTTCAATGCTAAACCAAAGGTAAAATCAGGAATAGGCGAACCTAAAAAGGTTTTATCGGAATCATCTGAGAAGCTAATCTTGCCATCACCATCTTGATCCACAAAAATGAGATCGCCAGGTTTTGCGTCTTGCTGCTCTACTGCGGCATTATCAATTTCTTCTTGTGTTTGATACACCCCAGCCACTTCATAGCCGTGGAAGTATCCGATGGCATATCCTGTTTCAAAGCGAGTGGCCACGTTTCCTCCTACACCAAAACCGATACCAGGAATAAAATCAACACCATCAGGAGTCGCCGTTACTTTATTATTCAAATAGGTCGCGTTAAAGTTCACTCCGAAACGACCCTTCTTTGAAAATCTTTTATTGTAGCCCAATTCTAACTCAACTCCTGAGTTTGACACGTTACCAGCATTCACGATTGGAGGAAAAGATCCTGGTCCATAGCTTCCCATCAATGCAGACACTTGCGGCTGGAATAATAAATCAATGGTGTTTTTAATGAAGTAGTTCAACGTAATATCAAAATCACGACCTATGGTCATATCCAAACCAGCGTTAAACTGACGGGTAGTCTCCCATTTCAAATCTGGGTTTGATGCACGACCAATGGCCACACCTTGGGTAATGATATCATTAAAGACATATACTCCCTCTCCGTTCAACAATCCACGGTAGGCAAAGTTATCGATCTGATCATTTCCACTCACACCGTAACTCATTCTCATTTTCATGTAACGAATAGGCTTGAACGCATAGAAATCTTCTTCGGAAATCACCCAAGAACCTGACAAAGTGGGGAACCAACCATAACGGCTATTTGGGCCAAACTTAGATGATCCATCGCGTCTTAAAATTCCAGAAACGATGTAGCGATCTTGGTGATTATACTCAACTCTACCAAATGCAGATAATAGACGTTCTTGGAATTGGAAGGATCCCACATTATTCAAGTAGCCACCTGGCGCCAAATTAGCTGATATATCCGCATAATCTAACGAGTTATTAGGAATATTATAACCGGTACCATCCAGTCCCGCACCTTCTCTACTAAACACAGAAGCTCCCAATGTGGCTTTCAAACTTCTTCTATCGGTGAATTTTGTCTCATAGTTCATGAAACTCTCGTAGTTCAAGTCAGTATAGGTGTATCGCCCTTCGTATACACTCGCCCCTCTTTCAATGGTTACATCGGGTGCAATTTCTACTTCTGATGGATCAAGGTTTGCATTAATCGCGGTATTTTGCGCTTTACCAGGTCCGTACCACACCAATGGTGAGAAAGACTTGTTATCTACCAACGCAAAATTGTAGTTCAAACGATTGGTAAAGGTCAGACCATCTGCAATTTTCCATTGCAGTTCTTCCTTTCCTACAAATTTATTAACCACTGCCCAATTATAGGTATTCTGGACCTGCGCTAAGGGATTAATGATGTCCGCTACTTCCTCTAAGTAAGTAAACTCTCCCTTATCATCTCTGATTGGATCGGTTGGAAAAGCATTGATGGTATTGTACAATACAGAGCCGATACCGTTTTCAGGAAGTGTACTTCTCTTTTCATTGGTGTAAAGGAACACACTATTAAAGGTCAAGTTATCTGATAGTTGAGTCTGGAAATTCACTCTTCCGTTCAAACGTTCAAACGAGGCTTTATCCAAACCTACAATTCCATCCTGTCTGTAGTAACTACCACCGATCGAGTAATTTGAACGATCCGTACCACCCTGAACCGAAACGTTATAATTACGCATTGGAGCCCATGTAAATACAGAATCCTGCCAATTGGTTCCAACACCTAACGCAGTATTCGGGAAAGGCAATGGGTCGCCACCATTTGCAAACATTTCGTTCTTCAATACCGCATATTCTGTGGCATTTAGTAGATCCAATCTGTTAGCCGTTTGCTGCCAACCCTCGTATGCACTAACGTCCCATGACGGTGCTAGATTCTTTTTACCTTTTTTGGTTTCAATGATGATGACTCCGTTTGCAGCCCGCACACCGTAGATACCCGCTGTAGCATCTTTCAAAACGTTGATAGATGCGATATCTGCTGGGTTCAGGGCATTTAGTCCCTCAGAATCATAAACCACTCCATCAACCAAAATCAATGGATCATTATCTCCGAATGTGGAAAGTCCTCTGATTCGGATACTAGATGAACCACCAGGAGACCCTGAATTTGTTGAAATGGTCACACCCGACATTTGACCTTGCAAGGCTTGGTCCATCCTTGGTATGTTCATTTTCTCGAGTTTTTCACCTTTCAAGGCTGTATTTGCCCCTGTGAACTCCTTTTTCTTGGCTGTACCGTAACCCACGATCACAACCTCATCGATTTTATCTGCTGAATCGACTTGTTGTGCACCAAGATTTAATGAGGTACCCAACAAGGCTGCAAATAGTAATTTTCTAGTCATTCGCATTGATTAATTAACAATTAAAAATTCCTTTCAGTTTTTGTAACTTCAACAATAAGAAAATTTTCTTTATTGTACAAATGACAAAAAGTAAACAAAAAACGCCCTTTAACCTCAGGCAATTTGAGCGAACCCTTATTTTACCGAAATGGTAATAACTTCGCGATATTGACCCTTAATAATGGCAAGGTAAAACAATCCTTTACCAGGTATATCTAGGTATCTTTTGCCTTCGTAATGGGGCATAAAAGATTCAACAAGAAGTATCCTTCCCTTTAAATCCATAACCTCCACATAAGAGCCATCTAAATTCTCCCCCTCAATAAAAACTCTACCCCCTGAAGGGTTTGGATATACTTTAAACTCGATGTGTTGAAAAACCGACGGACCATTTATATCGATCACTATGGCTTCGCTTGTATCGCTGCAGCTGTTCTCGTTAAATTGAACGGCATATTCTCCTGGTTTTGGAGCAATAAAAACAGCCTGGTTTGCTCCAGCTATTGGTTCGTAACCATTAGAAACATCCAGCCACTGATAAAAGGCATAACCTTCAGTAGCTCTCAGTGTATCTTGATTAACCTCAAGCAGGTTGTTAAAACGTGTTATTTCAGCTTGTATTTCAATTAGGCTATCGCATCCACCGACATTCATCACCGTGTCGTAGTACGTTCCTGATTCTGTTATTAAAAACCTGCGTGAAGGAGCTCGGAATTTACGACATTTATCAACCTGAAGGATGGTATCTGTAATAGGAGTTAACACCAAGTCAATGGTAATAACACTATCGCATCCCTCAGCATTTGTCAATGTATCGGTATAAACAGCGGAATGCATCCATACATAATTGCCTGAAGGACTAATGTAATCACCACAGCTGTAATCGTTGTAAAAACTTGCTGTTGCCTTTGATTGTAGGTTGTACGTTATGATGCTGTCACACCCCTGAAAGTTCACCAACGTATCATGGACCACTTGTGAGGAATAATAGGTACTTCCAGAGGAGGGAACCGTTACCGAATCACAGAATCTAATCGTTCGTGATACCCTTGAAGCGGGAAGCACATACGCCTGATAGTAAACAAAGGAATCACAACCGACCTCATTGGTCAGTGTATCAACATATGACCCGGACTGAGTATATGCCGTTTGATTCTTGGGTAGCATAAAAGATTGACAGACGGTAGTATCCACATAGGTTGTATCTGGGCCTGTCTTCAGTTTAATCGTGATAACAGAGTCGCAACCCTGTGAATTCGGTATTCTATCGGTATATGTTCCCGATAGGCTCACTACCTTTCCGCTGGGGAAGGTGTAATCACCACAAGTATGAACATCCATTGTGCTACTTGTTGAACTATTAACTGTTAGGTATATTGTAATTGCTGAATCACAACCGCTTTTTGATAATATCGTATCCACATAAGTTCCTGATTGGGTCCATGTAAATTTTCTCGAGGGGGAACGATAAAAATCACAAGCGACAACAGTATCAATTGCATCAAGAGGTTGTTGAAGGCTTCGATACCCTTCTACATAATTTGAAAACGTACCTTTTAATGCTAGGTTTTTAAGCGTTGCCCGTTGATTTGATCCTGACCAATCAAATACTCTAAAATAGACCGTATTGGTTGCGTTGGCTCTTCCGTTATTAAAGCGATAGTATCCTACTAGGTCTGTTGAAAAGTCACAATAAGATTGGTTGTAATTGGTTTGAATTTCATGATTGCTAAAGGCTCTATTCCAGAATCTTACCTCATCTATGGAGCCCGAGAATGCGTTTAGTAAAGAATAGTGTCGACCAACCGTAATTGGTGTTGAGCCTGGGTCGCCATGATCTAAATCTGCAAGCACAGAATCTACCAAGCTACCATTTACAAAAATCTTCATCCAACGATTCTTAAATGTAGCGGCAATATGCTGCCATTCATTAAGCGCTATGAGATTACTTCCTGAGGTTAGTTCATAGGTGGAATCATCATACACCCCGAAATATAATTGCCCGGTTCCGCCGACGCTTAAAACGTAACCACGATTAGGTGCTGCGTGATGATGAGCAAAAACCACTCCCTCCTTCGCATCGGATCTTAAAGAGGCAGGTTTAATCCATGCCTCTAAGGTGAAATTTTTTCCGTGCAAAGCATTAGAACTCGTAGAAGTTATTTCCATTAAATCGTCCATACCATCAAAATACACCGCATTTTGTACCCGCTTTTGTGAAAACACAGTCGACGGTAAAGTGATGATTAAAAGGAAAAAGGTCGGTAGCTTCAAATTCAACAACATAAGCGATTTATTCTATTAACAAATTTACGATTAGTTTATGGTTTTCTATTATTCAATGTATGCCGATTCAGTAACCTTTCCGATTCTTTTTTTACCGATCTATTTTTTTTCAATCCCCATAATCTAACACGTGCTTCCTTTTGTGCCAGTTCAACATCTACTATAGGAATAGGGTAATGTTCACCCAGTTTAATTGTGATTAGTTCTTGCTCCATTGACGTCAATAACCAAGGCTCATGAATAAACGGAGGAGATAATGGCCCTAATTCTGGCACCCACTTCTTTATAAAATCACCATTTGGGTCGTGATCTTTTGACTGCTTAATGGGATTGTAAATGCGGATGGTATTTATTCCTGTAATCCCAGCCTGCATTTGAATTTGAGGAAAATGTATTCCGGGTTCAAAATCAAGAAACTGCTTCGATAAATGAGCCGCTGCCCACTCCCAGGATAAATTCAGGTGGTGACAACAAAAGCTCACCAACATGGCACGCATCCTAAAATTGATATAGCCTGTTTGATTCAGGCATCGCATGCTCGCATCCACCATTGGAACACCGGTTTGACCTATTCTCCAAGCATCATAATGTTCTACATCATTGCGGTAAACATGCTCAACATAGCCTTTATTTACTGGCCGAAACTCCATTTCGCATTCGCTTTCAAACTTCTGCATGAAGTGCTCTCTCCATCTTAAACGTGATGCAAATTGCTGAAAGTTTCTTTTGTACTTTACCTCCTTTGAGGCTCTTTTTTGCCATTGGTAAATTTCCCTGAGGGAAAAACAGCCCCAAGCCAGGTACGGACTTAAACGACTGCACCCAGTTCTAGAAGCCTCTGGTTTTGAGATGGATTGCATGTACCTTGAAATACGATTTTCAAAAAATGTCAGTGCGTATCTCTCGCCTTGAGACCTACCTCCTATTTGAACAATCCCTGCTTCCTTAGGCTTTTCCTTCAAAGAATGATTGAAAACAAACCTATTCCAATATTCATGTGCAAACACTTGAGCTTTGATGGAAATGCTAGGAATTTCAGCACTCATGTAAGCATACCAGTATTTGTTAAAATCCTTCCTATTAGAAAGCGCACGCCTCAACCCTGAGAATGGAAACTCTGTCCATTTTACGTCATTTTCCTTAGTCCATGAAGCCACTTGTTTATCGCGCTCATAAGTTATGGCAAGACCAACTTCCTCTAAACTCAATAAATGAAAATTAGTAATATCAATAAGCATATTAAAAGCCTCGATCACCTCGCATTCCAATGCAATTAATGGAAATCCTAACTTCTCTAATGCTATGCGAAGATCGCTGATAGATTCCCAAACGAACCGCTCATGCCGCTTACTGTAGTGCTCCGACTGAAATACTGAGGGCTCGTGAATATATAAAAACAAGCAGGGTTTATTGTTGTTCAATGCATGCACTACCGCTTCATGATCGCTTACACGGAAGTCTCGTTTGAACCAAACTACATTTATGGAAGCTTTTTCCACAGCCATTATAACAATTCATACTAAACCGATGTTTGGTCAAGATGGATGAAAATGATTATTCCTTAATATTTTGATGTTAACCCGAGTAGAAGACATCCCAGAATAAGTTATTCTAAAACATTATACAGAACTTCGCAATAATGATTGCGAATAAGAAAGTGGTCGTTGTGCTTCCCGCATATAATGCGATGCACACCTTAAAACAAACCTACGAGGAAATTCCCTTCGATGTGGTCGACGATGTGGTTTTGGTTGATGATAAAAGCACGGATGAAACCATTAAAGTCGCCGAAGAAATCGGTATAAAACACATTGTCAATCACGAACAAAATAGAGGATATGGCGGTAATCAGAAAAGTTGTTATAAAACAGCTCTCGATTTAGGTGCAGACATCGTGGTTATGTTACATCCGGACTATCAGTATACACCTAAACTAATAGAATCTATGTGCTTCCTGATCGCCAACCAGGTGTACCCAGTCGTATTTGGATCTCGAATTTTAGGATCAGGAGCGCTGAAGGGAGGCATGCCTCTATATAAGTTCATTGCTAATCGATTCTTGACTACTTTTCAAAACATCTGCATTGGACAACATTTATCGGAGTACCACACTGGGTACCGTGCATTTTCAGCAGAGGTACTTCGCTCCATTGATTACGAAAAGTGCAGCGATGACTTCATATTTGATAATCAAATAACCTCTCAAATATTTATGGCAGGATATGAAATCGCCGAAATTACATGTCCTACCAAGTACTTTGAGGAGGCATCTTCTATCAACTTCAAACGAAGCTCTATCTATGGCTTGGGAGTCTTGAAAGTTTCACTACAACACTTCCTTCACAAGAGAAAGGTTATTAACACTTCGTTGTACGATTAATAGATTTTTTCAAGAATTGCTTTGGTGACAAAAATTACGGTATTAGCCCGTGGTGGTTACGAACTTTGTACCATAAACAAAAGCAATTATGACTATTAGAGATTTAGTAAAAGAAAGAGGAGCAACGGTGATTGACGTTCGTTCTTCTTGGGAATATGCCGATGGGCATGTAGATGGAGCTGTAAACATCCCTTTGGATGAAATCACCCAGCGTGTAAGTGAAATTCAAGGCATGAAAGCTCCCTATTTATTCTATTGCCAAAGTGGAAACCGCAGCGGCATGGCAACAAGTATATTACAACAGTCTGGTGTTGACCAAGTTTTCAACGGAGGCGGTTTAGCAGATATGCGCATCGCGTTAATGTAATGAACGTACTTTTCAAGAATTGGAACTTTGCGCGGGTGGCACGATTGATCATTGGTGGTTCCATATTGATACAAGGTATTTTAAACAAGGATGTGGCTATCATCTTGTTTGGCACCTTCTTTATGGGACTTGCATTATTTACAACGGGATGTTGTGGCACGGCAAATTGCAGCAGCAGAAATACAAAAGAAACTGCAGTTATAGACCCCAATACAATCGAGGTGCAGTATGAAGAAGTCAAATAAAACAAAGATTCTAAGTATAAAAATTAGTGTGGTAACTTATCTTTCAAATATCCGTAGGTTAGAACCCCTAAGGTTGCCGATAAAAAGGTAATGAAGATCACCCCAAAACCTGCTCCAATTTGTGCAAATAAAGGACCAGGGCAAGCGCCGGTAATAGCCCATCCCAAACCAAAGATCAAACCACCAAAAATTTGACCTTTGTGGAATTTCTTGTCTGGAATAACGATTTCCTCACCGCTCATGGTTTTAATATTAAATCTTTTAATCAGTTGAACGACAATAGCCCCGAGGAAAACCCCGGATCCGATAACACCGTACATATGAAACGAATCGAAGCGAAACATTTCTTGAATTCTAAACCAACTGATGATCTCTGCTTTAACAAAAGCAATTCCAAAAACCACTCCTACAATCAAGTATTTAACATTACTCAATAATGGAGGATGATTTTCAGTATTCGGGTTTGTTTCTTGTTTTTCTGACATAATGAAATAATTAAAGCGTTAATAAAAATGGAAGTATAAACCAGGTCATGATAATACCTCCAACCATGAACATAACGGTCGCCACCAAAGACGGCCATTGTAAGCTACTCAGTCCCATGATGGCATGGCCACTGGTACAGCCACCCGCGTAACGGGTGCCAAATCCCACCATAAAACCACCAATAACGATGAATATAAAACCACGAAGTGTTCCCAAACTTTCCCAAGAAAAGATATCGGTTGGAAGTAATCCACCAAAATCCGTTACTCCAGCCTCTTTTAACACTTCTTGCGTCTGCTCAGCGACAACGACTTGCTGAGGGTCTTGCATGAAATTTCCCGCAATAAAACCACCAATCAAAACACCTATCACAAAAAAGATATTCCATATTTCTTTCTTCCAATCATATTGAAAAAAAGAAATCTTTGTAGATGGCATACACATAGCGCAAACGTGACGCATTGAAGACGAAATACCAAAGGTCTTATTTCCCATAAACAGGAGAATAAAGACCGTAAATCCGATCACGATACCGGCTACCCACCAGGGCCAAGGTTGTACGATTAAATCCCACATATTATTCTGCATTTTGTAATTTAGACTGACAAACGAAATCTGTTTTAGCTACCCCTGCTTCTGCAATAGCACCAAAACCACCCTCAACTTCTTTAAAGTTGTGTATACCCTTGGCCTTCAGAATAGATGCTGCTATCATACTGCGGTAACCACCTGCACAATGAACGTAAAACTCTTGATCCATAGAAGTCATTTCTGGGAACCACTCGTTTATAAAATCCAATGGCTTATTGTAAGCCTCTTCAACATGCTCTGTGCGGTATTCACTTTCTTTACGCACATCCAATACGTACGTTTCGCCCACGGTTAATTCTGATTTAAAGGTATCCGCTGAAATTCTATTTACGGTATCCACTTCTTTACCAGATGACTTCCAAGCGTCAAAACCGCCTTTCAAGTGGCCAATCACCGCATCAAAACCCACCCTACTCAAACGGACCAAGGTTTCTTCTTCTTTTCCTTCTTCTGTAACGAGTAAAATAGGTTGTTTCACATCAACAACCATGGAACCTACCCATGGTGCAAACTGACCATTTAATCCAATGTTTATAGATCTTGGAATGAAACCGTTCGCAAAATCGCCAGCGTTTCTTGTATCCAATACAACTGCACCGGTTGATTCAGCTGCCGTTTCAAATTCTTCCACTCCTAGAGCTTGCATTCCTTTTGACATCACATCATCAATGCTGTTATAACCTTTTTTATTCATGGCTACGTTCATTGGGAAATAAGCCGGTGGAGGCAATAATCCATCTGTAACCGCCGCGATAAAGCTTTCTTTATTGGGTTGATTTAAAGCATAATTCATACCCTTTTGATTCCCAAGGGTATCCATGGTTTCCTTCATCATATTCTTTCCACAAGCAGAACCTGCACCATGTGCCGGATAAACCATGATATCATCTGAAAGCGGTAAAATCTTATTATACAGGCTGTCATACAACATACCTGCTAACTGCTCTTGGGTCATATCCGCTGCTTTCTGAGCTAAATCAGGTCTTCCAACATCTCCCAAGAATAAGGTATCTCCACTAAATAAGCTGGTGGCCTTACCATTTTTATCCAGTAGTAAAAAACATGTACTTTCCATCGTATGACCTGGGGTGTGAATCACACGAATAGTCGCTGAACCAAGTTTAAACTCTTGGCCATCTTCTGCGATGATACAATCAAACTCTGGGTTGGCATTTGGTCCATAAATAATAGGAGCTCCCGTCTTTTTGCTTAAATCAATATGACCGCTCACAAAATCTGCGTGGAAATGAGTTTCAAAAATATATTTGATTTTAGCTCCATTAGATTCTGCTTGATCAATGTAAGAATGAACTTCGCGTAAAGGATCGATAATTGCCACCTCTCCTTCATTTTCGATGTAGTAGGCACCTTGTGCTAAACATCCGGTGTAAATCTGTTCTACTTTCATTTTATGCATTCGTTAAATTTTTTCGTTGTTTTGAGTTACTACTTACAGGTTAGGCTTTGGGGTTCTTCTTTTGTTTCTTGTATTCTTTATAGAATTCATCAATCACCTTAAACGGACCAAACTTGTGTTGTTCCTCTGTGTAAGGATCCACGTAAGGACCAAAAGGATGATCTATTCGCTTTTTTGAGATATCTGGCCAATCACCGGATAAATCTTTTTCCGGTCTATCTTGAGTATTCACATATGCCGCAACATCCCAAGCTTCCTCATCAGTCAACTGCGGTGATGCATAGGTTGCTCCCAACGGCATATTCGCTTTTACATAACCAGCAAATCGGCTCATGCGGTATAGTCCAGCTCCTTTATTGTAACTCAAATCACCCCATAAAGGAGGATATGTATACGCTGTATTGGTCTCATTCGGAACACCTTCCCCGTTTTCTTGATGACAAACTTTACATTTAGCATCGTAGATCTTTTTGCCGTTAATTGGGTCCACTTCCCTATCCAAAAAGGCTAAGTTATATATCCCAGAACCTTTCGCTCGCTGTCCTTTAGGTTGATCTTTCCCTAACCATAGTATATAGGAGGCCATTGCCTTCATTTCTCTGGAATTCGAATCTGGTGCCACACCATTGAGCGAACGTTCAAAGCAATCCGAAATTCTTTTGTAAATACCTTCAACTTGTCCACTTCGACCTCTCATTTTTGGGTAGGTGGCTGCGACAGATCCGTAGTTATTTCCCCATTGTTTTGTCCCTGCCTCTAAATGGCAGTTTTGACAATTCAGCCCATTTGAAAGGTGCTTTACTGAACCATTTGGGCCAAAAAACTCAGCCGTGTGAGCAATCAATTCTTTACCGTATTTAATTAAATTTCCTTTTTCTCCCTGAGGTGTGGTATTCATGGATGGTGCGGACCATAGATCTGTAGCGTCATCCATTGAGGGAATAACCGTTTCATCAGCCGCGGCATCTGTTTCATCAGTTGCTAGCAATTCAACTTCATCCGAAGAACTGAAGTTTGGTTTAAATGCGATGTAAAATACCAAACCAACCAACACCAATAGTACCCCAACAAGTAGGATCATCAAGGAGTTAACGGTCTTTACAAGCTTGTTAGTTTCTTTTGGTGTAAGCATAATTAAATTAAGGTTTTAACGATGATATAGATTCCCATGATCAAAACAAACCAACCAAACGCTGGTTTGAGCTTTTCTCCAGAAATTTTCTTGGATAGAAATGCACCTAAGAATATTCCTCCCACAGCAATGGCCGAAAAAACCAATAGAAAACTCCAATCAATGGCTTGTCCACGACCAAGATCGCCTAAAAACCCAAGCAAAGATTTTGACGCGATTATAATCAACGAGGTACCCACTGCTTGTTTCATGGGTAATTTTGCTAAAACTACCAGTGCGGGAATAATAAGGAAACCTCCACCCGCACCAACTAATCCGGTCACCAATCCAACGATAAGTCCCTCGACAAGTATTAATGGGTAGTTGTATTTGATTTCCTCTTCGGTGGAAAATGCTTTTGGCTTTCCTTTTTTAATCATACTGTAAGAGGCCAATACCATAATTGCCGCAAAAAGTATAAGAATTCCCATATCCTTACCTAACTGGAAAGAACCAAAATTAGCGATGGGATCAGGAATCGCAGGCACAATAAAATGTCGGGTAATATACACACTGATGATGGCGGGTATACCAAAAACGATAGCCGTTCTCCAATGAATATTGCCCATCCGCATGTGCGTAAAAGAGCCAAAAAGGCTGGTCAATCCTACAATAAAAAGAGAATATGCCGTTGAAAGTTCCGCATTTACATTAAAAAGATAAACCAAAATCGGAACCGTTAAAATGGATCCTCCGCCGCCAATCAGGCCGAGTGAGACTCCCATTAAAATTGCTCCTAGGTATCCTATTATTTCCATAACTGCAAAATTGTTAATTAAGGGTAGATTTAATGGTGATTAAGGTCACTTACTATCTAAAGTTGTATTCATATCCATCCAGCTGACTTAATAAGTCGAACTTTTGATCTGTACATTGTACACGACCTTCAACCTTTGGTTCAATCGGAGAATTTTCTGCCAAGTATTCTCTAATGGCATCGTGTAACAGCACTCCAGTATCTACAGGGTTTTCAACTCCCATCATTCTGCAAATCGCATCTTCAGGATCTCCTTCTCTTTCACAAGCAACAATAGTATAGAGTTTATTTTTGTCAATCGATTCGCCTTTGATTTTGATCCAATTGATTCTTTCTCCCATTTTGTTTTTAGAAGTAAAATTGATGGTCATACCCGCGAATCGAACAACCCATCCTCCAAATCGTTTGGCTGGGTCTACGGCAAAAACGTTTTCCAATTCTTTTTCTAACCAATTCCATATTTTCTGTCCGCTAACCTTTCCAGTACGAGCCTGCGAATTCACTGGCAACATACTCCAAATAAAATCATTGGTGATATCAGCCGGTTTTTCAGGAGATGCTACCAATGGAGGACAAAAACGGAAACCATTTGATAACGCCACATCTGGCTTAAACTTCCACATCACCGCATCGGTTAAGAAGTTGTCCATCGGTGTTTCCAATACGAAATAGCGCACCAAGGTACTTTTGGTTTTACCAACCACTTTATTCAATTCTGCTTTATACGGCTCAAAGGTCTTATCCACCAAATTCGTCATTTCTTCATCTGCTTTGTACTTTGTTGGATCTACATCAAGGAGGTCGTAATTATGATCTTTGATTTTACCGTCTTCTACCACGATATCAAGCTTTCCTACAAAGGAGGCAAACGCACCCGGCTCGGTTACCTTCGCATATTTCGCTTCGATTGGCTTGCGAACACGTTCGTGTGTATCCGCACCCAAGATGTAATCGATTCCTTCTACATAAGATTGATTACCAAGATCAATTTGCTGGGTTAATCCCATATGGGTCACCAAGAATACCATCGCACAATTCTCATATTCTCTTAATATTTTAATGTATCGGGCTACATTTTCCTCAGGTTTCCCAAAGTGAATACCTCTTGAATAATCCGGAGACTGACGTTTAGGCGTTAAAGGATCGTTATAACCAATGAAACCAACTTTAACTCCAGCCATCATTCTTGTCCAATAAGGCTGAAAAATCATATCGCGGCCGTTAAAGCCCGCCTCATCATGGTACATATTAGCACAAACTTTCGCCGCATTGTAACCACCCAGATCTTTCATCATATTTTCCTTACCGTAAACCACTTCCCAGTTTCCAGGCAACATGAGGTCATAACCGATATTATTAATCAAAGGAACCAATGCACGACCTTCGGTTAAAGCTGCAACTCCACTACCTTGGAAACAATCTCCACCATCAACAAGAATGGTATTTCCTGGATTTTCATTCCTTAAGGTATTTAGCATAGTTTTAAGGGTAGCCATACCTCCTCTGCGCTTGTATACTGCTTTACCATCCTCCCAAAAGAATTCATCATGCTCCAATAATTGGCCGTGAATATCAGCTGTTTGTAAAATAGAAATGTGTTGAGCTTTCCCTTTTTGAACGGCACCAGAAGACGCCATCTTTTTAGGGTCGGTTCCACAACCCGCAATGCTACCCGCGGCTATAGAGCCAAAAGCAAAACCAAAGCCAGCGGTTCCCGCGGTTTTTAGAAAATCTCTTCTGTTTGGTTTGTTTGATTCTTCGTCGTGATTACAGCAACTGCAATTGATAGGATGTATTTCTTTTTTCATATTTTTCTAAATCTAGCGATATTCGATTGAAGTACAAATTTTACCGAATGATCAAAGATTCATGATGCAAATTTGAAAAAAGGTGACTAATGTCACATATACACTAGAGGGAATACACTTTGGGCATTAGCGGTAGTAATTTCAGCCACTTCAGTTAAAGGCATATCCATCACGGTTGCTAGGTTTTCCGCGATGCAACGGATGTAAGCAGGTTCGTTTCGCTTACCTCTTTTTGGAACAGGCGCTAAGTAAGGGCTATCTGTTTCTAGCACCACCCTATCCAAACCAATTTTTGCCACCACCTCTTTAACTCCTGCCTTTTTAAAAGTAGATACTCCCCCAATTCCCAAATAAAAACCCAGTTTTATTATTTCCTGTGCCAACTCCTCACTCTCCGTGAAACAATGGAATACACCAGTGAGCCTGTCCTTATATGGCTTTAAAAGTTCAATTACTTTTTGAGTTGCATTCCTGGTGTGTAAAGACACCGGTAAGTTGTATTCAACGGCCCATTCTACTTGAGTGATCAATGCCTCAATTTGCCATGCTTCAGTGGTTTTATCCCAATGAAGATCCATACCAATCTCCCCAATTCCGCAATATAAGGTTCTGTTTTCAAGAAACTTCTCATGCATCTGTGTTAGTACCGATTTAAAATCTTCTTTTACATCACAGGGGTGTAATCCCATCATGGGAAACATATTTTCAGGAAAACGATCTTGTAGAGTCAACATCGCTGATATACTATTAAGGTCTATATTTGGGAGCAATACTTTGTCCACTCCAGCTTCAATACTTCGTTCAATAGTATCTACCAAATCTTCGTTGAAGTCATCTGCATACAAATGACAGTGTGTATCCACCAATCTCATACTCACCAAGCCAACTTTTCTTTATTTAAAAATGCCGCTATTCCCTTTTTACAATCTGAAGAGTTTCGTGCTATTGCGTTTTGCTCTGCGGCATAACTCAATGCCTCATCTCTTTGGTGCGGCAATTTCCGCATAATTTGCTTGGTTAATGCAACAGATTGAGCGCTCACCCCTTTGATGAGTTTTTGGCTAAATCCAAGAACCACATCATGGATTTCATTGGAATCTACCACTTTGTACACCAATCCGTCCCGATGAGCTTTTGCCGCATCGAACACAGAGGCTGTTAATAACCATTCAAACATCAGATTTAAATTCATTTTTTGTCGGAGATACACCATTACTAAAGCCGGTACAAAACCTATACGAGCTTCTGTGTATCCAAAAGTTGATTCTGGCGTTGCGAAACAAAAGTCTGTCATACTCGCCAAGCCACAACCACCTGCTAGAGCAGGTCCTTCAACCAATGAAATGGTCACTTTCGGAGAGTTAAAAATCAATTCAAACAAGTTTTTTAATCGTGTAGAGTCTTCCACATTTTCTTTGTGTGTGTATGAAGATAGTTCTTGAATGTAAGCCAAATCTGCACCTGCTGAAAAAGCACCTTCTTTAGATTTTAACACAATGACTTTAACGGAATTATCTGCATTTAACTGACTAAATGCCTCAGTTAAATCTGAAACGAGCTGAGGATTCAGCGCATTCCTCTTTTCGATTCGGTTCATCACCACGTAAGCTAAGCGATCTTGTTTTTCAATTTCAACCCATTCCATAGATACGAAGGTACCCAAATTCTAACGGTCCATCATCAAAATCAAGGTGTCTGCATTCCTACTTTGTGCATATCGGTATATGCGGTTCATTTCCTGTTTTTTCCTTGGAAACCTCTGTCTCATCTTGCAAGTTTGAGGCCAATCCACTGATACCAAAAAAAGCAATAGTACAACTGCACTCCCCAATAAAAAGGAACTCTTGATTAATGGAAACCGCGAATGAATAAACCACGCGAGCCAAAATAGGCACGCTAAGGCACACAAATATTGTACATTAAATCCATATGCGTATAAATACGGATTTGGTAATTGTGCTAGCCGCTCTAATATCACTAAAGAGCCATCCCAAATTGTTTCCATGCCCTCCGTTAAAATACCAATACCCATTTCTATTTTGAATAAGATCATCAAACTAAACACGGTAAATCCAAACATTAAAAGAGTGAAAGGCAGAGTAAAAAACAGATTCCCTAAAAGAAACCACAGCGGAAACTGATGGAAGTAGTACAGCACCAATGGCAGGGTTGACACACTGCAGCTAATGGAAATACCAATGATATCCAATCCTCTATTGATTAAAGCATATGACGTAACGACCTTCTGTTTCCAAATGGGATAAATAAACAAAATGCCCAACATTGCGGCGTTACTCAATTGAAAACTCACACTATGTATTCTTAAGGGATTCTGAATTAGACTTAAAAGCAAAACAGAGAAAAACGCATCTTCTATGCGTAGTTTTCGCCTTAGTAACACCCTTGATATCACCAATAAACTAATCAACATGGAGGCTCTAAATACAGGTTCAGCAAAACCCGAAGCTAGGGCATAAATCCAAACTACTGGAAGAATAAAAATTTCCAAATTAAGCAGCGGTTGATAGTGTTTACCAAACCACCTAAATGGGGTAAATACAAAAATATAAACCAAGCCCACATGCATACCAGAAACCGATAATACATGCATGAGTCCTAACTTCGAAAAGGTTTCCTTTATTGCGGGATTAGTCGCTTTTTTGTTACCTAAGAAAGCAGCATCATACAACTCCAATAATTTTGGATCAAACCATTTCGCCGCGTTTGTTAACCATTTTTTCCTTAGCCGTTTTGATAGTTTTAAAAGAAAAAAACGAAATGAACTTTCCGTCTTTATAATTTGGTATTCATCTGCCTGTAAATACCCCAAAGAATTATTGCCCAACAGATAGGAATGCAAATCAAAATCCATCTGATTGACAGACAGATTCGACGCTAAAATTCTAGCTTCCGGGATAAATAAATAATCCCAAATTTCAGGAATAAGCTGTGACTCAAGTTTATAATTGATTCGAAATGTACTTGAATATCTTCTCCAATTTTGGTGTTTATCTGCCCAACCAACCAACTCAATTTCTGCAAGGTTATTTTCTACATTTAATACTTGACACAACAGGTTTGACTTATTTGTAAGGGTTTGTTTCTGATACTCATAAGCACTCCGATCTTGTTCGTAATACGCGCCGCTAAGGCTAAAAATAACACAACCCAATAAAAGTTCACGACGAACTACTGGTATAAAAAATGATACTATAAGACTAGCATCAAAAACAAAAAAGAGCAATACCCTATCAAATGGGAACAAGCAGCCTAATACGCATACAACGGATGTAAAGGCTAAAGGGTGTTTATCATGAAATAAGGCCTGCATCTCAAAAGAGATGTTCCGCCATTATATCATTTTACGCAAGTTACGCTTTAAATCATCTGCTGATTCTTCTTTTCGAGACCAGTTTCTGTTATCGTGCCACTTTTGATATACCTGATCTCTCGGTTCACCCGGGTGAGCGGTTAGCATCTCACAAATAAAGACAGAGAATAGCTGCATATCCCCTCCAAACAAAAAATTACCAAATTCAAATCGTCTCGAAAAAGAAAACATGTTTAGAACTTCTTTTGCCCGGTCTTTCACACCTTGTGAAAATTCCTCTCCAGAAGCTGCAGGAGCACTATCCTCTTGAATATCATCCTTTTCCTCAACTTCCAAAGGTTGCTCTTCATCAAACATTGTCTCCTGTTTGGGGGCTTCCTTAGGAGTTGGATCTTCGATATTTTTCAAGTTGATTTCTTGCGAAGAATGCAAATCTTCATCGGATTCTTGAATTTCATCCTCAAGAGAAACCTCTTCTTTTATCGGTTCAAAATTGTTGACTGGTTCGTTAGTTGGTATTTCATTGGGGTTCTCGTTGATCGCCCGGTTTTGAGCAATGATTTCCATATCTGTTTCCAAATACAATTGTGCCGCTTGAAACTTCAAACTACCCAATAGTTTAATAAGCTCTTCAGAGGAATTTGTATTGGAAATGAGTTGTTGAATACGCTGCAATTCTGCAGTAATTTCAGGAATACGTGGATTCATGGTTTGCCTTTGGATAATTTTTCGGAAATTTACAACCGATTCCTAGGGATTTAATGAGAGATTTTACACTGATTTACGGGTGTATGTTTGCAGGCAAAACAACCCGTTTAATAGGCCTTTACAACGAAAGTCAACGAGATATCAACGAGAAGATTGTGATTAAGCCAATGCTCGATAATCGCTATTCAGCAAAAACAATCAATAGTCATGGCGGACTTCAAATTATGGGTCATCGCATCAGTAAAGCAGAAGAAATTTTCCCATTAGTCACCAAAGACACTCTGGAGTGCTACATAGATGAAGTGCAATTTTTTACTCCTTACATCATCGAAGTTATTGGCGAATTAATGATGAACGGTGTTCATGTTATTGCCGCCGGGCTTGACAAAGACTACTTGCACCGCGATTTTGGCTCCATGAATGCTCTCAAAAAATTGTCAACTGAACAAATAGAGGTGTTGGCCAAATGCGCAGTGTGCTCGAAAGAAGCGCGATACACCTACAGAACAATTGAATCAGAAGACTTAGTTGTAGTTGGTCACAACGATGCATATCAAGCCCGTTGCAAAACGCATTGGGAAGAAGGGATGAAAGGACGAGTTTAGTTACTCTTTTAACGCCGTGATTGAACCTAAGTCAGGAATCGATCGTCTTAGGCTTTCTTCGATACCTGCGGTCATAGTCATTTCAGACATATTGCATGAACTGCAGTTTCCGGTGAGTCTAAGAATAACATCTTTGTTTTCCTTTACCTCTACAACTTCTACGTCTCCGCCATCGGCATGTAAATAAGGTCGGATGGAATCCAATACTTTATCGATTTCTTGATCGAGACTCATTCCAACAAAGATAAATTAATTTCCTTTTTCTTGAACTATTTAGCGTGCTGCATCACGCTAATTTGTTGTGCAACCTGCTGAGCAACTTGAATATACGGCTCCATATATTTTGAGTCCACATCCCATATACCATTATCCGCAGACTCTCCAACGGACGGTACAAATGGCAATTCTCCTAAAAATGGCAAACCCATTTCATCCGCCAGCTTTTTTCCTCCACCCTTTCCAAAAAGATTGTACTGCTTGCCGGGAGCATCATCTGGGGTGAAATACGACATATTCTCTACTACACCTATGATGGGCTTCGCAATAGCATCTAATTGAAACATATCAATGGCTCTTCGTGCATCTTCTGTGGCCATTTGTTGCGGTGTGGTAACCACTACAACCCCTGTTAATGGGGCTTGCTGTGCCAAGGTAATCTGAACGTCGCCTGTGCCAGGAGGTAAATCAACAATCAAATAATCCAGTTCACCCCAATCAACGTCGTTGATGAACTGTTTGAATGCGCTTGATATCATGGGTCCCCGCCAAACTACTGCCTGTCCTTGCGCTGTCATAAATCCGATACTCAAGAGCTTGATGCCGTGAGATTCCAACGGTACCATGGTATTCTTTCCATTGATTTCGCGCATTTCTGGGGATTGATGTACGTTAAATAATGTGGGGACAGATGGTCCGTAAATATCGGCATCCAAAAGACCCACTTTTGCTCCCATCTTTGACAAACTCAAAGCTAGTGAGGCAGATAAGGTACTTTTACCAACGCCGCCTTTTCCAGATGCAACAGCAAACACGTGCTTCACACCACTCAAGACATCATCGCTCCGCTCGTTTTGTTTCACACGATGTGTGGCATTCACACGCACATTGGCTTTTTTGTCAACCATGTAGACGATGGCTGTTTCGCAGGCTTTGACCATGGTATCTTTCATGGGGCAAGCAGGTGTAGTTAATACCAAATCAAAGGAAACGTCATTTCCATCTACCAGGAGGTTTTCAACCATCCCAAGTGTCACGATATCCTTTTTCAAATCAGGATCGTCGACATTTTGCAGTGCTTTCAGAATATTCTCCTTTGTCAGATTCATGATTTATTGCGTTTGAAGATCCTAGAGAAAAAGCGCTTTTCAAAATCTAAAAAGTAGCGTCCTTGACCAAAAATAAAACCGTATACCAACAAAATGAGATTGTAAAACGGCAAGATAGCTATGTAATAAAGTAAATCAAACCACCAAAAATCGCCCATTAAAGGCTTAATGAAATGTTTCAGGTAAACTACTGTAGTTCCTGTTAAAGCAAACACGGTAAGAATGACTAATACTTTCCAAGGGGAATCTACTTTCCAACGCTCTTGGAGCTTTCCTATAAAACCCACGCCGCAAAGGTAGAAGTTATTCCATTGTTCGTTTTTTTGTTTGTCCCATTTTTATCTGAGATTACCGACTTTTGTAAGACATGACGGAAAAATTACCGGGTTTGGTTTATTTGGTTCCACTTCCTATTGGAGATGACAGTTTGATCCAATACCGAACCGAATTCGCTGATCAAGAAATCAAAAAAATTAAATATTGGATCGCGGAAAACGCAAGAACTCTTCGAAGATATATATCATCACTTAAATTGGGCATCGTCATAGATGAGTTAGAGATATTCGAGCACAACCACCGAGGAAAAGAAATAGACCTCATTAAAGATTTAAATTCCATCCCGAAAAACGAACCCATCGGAGTGGTTTCAGAAGCGGGTCTGCCTTGCATCGCAGACCCCGGTCATCGAGTGGTTTTGTGGGCCCATCGAAACGATAGAATACTATTCCCGATGGTTGGTCCAAACGCCGTGATAACTGCCCTACAAGCATCAGGTCTAAGTGGGCAAAAGTTCATATTTCACGGTTATTCACCCGTTAAAGAAGGCGAATGGAAGGCGTGGATTCAAACTTTACAAAACGGCCTTTGGCGCGGCTATGCACATAGCTTCATAGAGACCCCATACCGCACAGACAAAACCTTCTCTACCCTATTGCGATTACTCCCGCAGGAGACTTCATTAACCATGGCTGTAGACCTCCACGGAACCCGACACTACATTAAGACACAAAGCGTAAAAAACTGGAAAATGAATAAGAAAATATGGGGAAAGGTTCCGGTTACTTGGGTAATAGGCTTCTGAGTACTCGAATTTTGGTATTAGTTTTGTAAATCATGGAAGACATTTTTAGCAAACTCGAACAAAGAATGGGCCCACTAGGCATGCATGCCGATGATGCTCATGGATATTTCACCTTCCCAAAGCTTGAAGGGCCAATTGCCCCAAGAATGATGTTTAGAGGAAGCGAAAAGTTAACCTGGAGTTTGAATAACTATTTGGGATTAGCGAATCATCCAGAAGTTTTGAAGGCAGATGCAGAGGCAGCACAGAACTTCGGCATGGCTTACCCAATGGGAGCTCGTATGATGAGTGGAAATAGTAACTATCATGAACAGCTAGAAAACGATCTAGCTGATTTCATTGGTAAACCTGAAGTCATGCTATTGAACTATGGATATCAGGGTGTATTAAGTGCCATCGACGCCTTAGTGGATCGCCACGATATCATTGTATACGATGCAGAATCACACGCCTGCATCATAGATGGCGTGCGATTACATATGGGTAAGCGTTTTGTGTATAACCACAACGATATTGAAAGCTTAGAGAAACAACTTCAACGCGCTACTCGTCTGGCAGAGGCCAACGGTGGAGGAATATTGGTAATCACGGAGGGAGTATTTGGAATGAGCGGATCTCAAGGTAAATTGAAAGAAGTTGTTGCCCTTAAGGCAAAATATAATTTCAGATTGCTTGTTGATGATGCTCACGGTTTTGGAACCATGGGTGCTACTGGAGCTGGAACTGGTGAAGAACAAAACTGTATGGATGAGATTGATGTGTATTTCTCCACCTTCGCTAAGTCTATGGCAGGCATAGGAGCGTTCATTGGGTCAACACCACAGGTGATAAAATTCTTGAGATACAACATGCGTTCTCAAATTTACGCAAAGAGTCTTCCCATGCCGATGGTCATTGGTTCTATTAAACGACTTGAACTTATAAAGACTCAACCAGAACTTAAAGCAAACCTTTGGAAGGTGGTGAATGCGCTCCAAAACGGATTAAGAGACGCTGGGTTTAATATCGGTAATACCACGACACCTGTGACCCCTGTTCTATTGAATGGAACAATTCCAGAAGCCACTCATTTAACCAAAGACCTACGAGAAAACTTCAACTTATTCTGCAGTATTGTTGTGTACCCCGTGGTACCTAAAGGAGTTATCATGCTCAGGTTAATTCCAACTGCTGTTCATACGTTGGAGGATGTGGAGTACACCATAAAATCCTTTAAATCTATAAAACACAAACTTGATTCTGGCGAATATCGTAAAGAGAAAATCGCTGAATTCGCATAGCTTGGAGGGGTGAAATTCACCCCTCTTTTTTTGACTCATTTCAAACCCCTTAAACGCCCCCTGTGGAGACGCATCCTGCTGAGTGTTTTATGGTTGGGAGTCATTTTTGCAATAATACAGAGCCAGCAGAAATACCAGCGCAGCGTTTTTATTAAAGTTCTAAAACAAGCGGAATTACAAAATAGCTCACGCGACACTGGAAGTCAATCTATTGCCACTTGGAACTCGGATCCAAGAGATTTAAATGAAACAACTTTTTGGGATAGCTTATTCTTGAGTGTAGGAAAAAACCCTTCGGATGAGGCAAAAACCCTAGAGCACTACACCATCGAATTAAATTCTGTTGATAGTGCAACCCTAGAACATCTGCCGGGCATCGGTGCCTACACAGCAAAAAGCATCATTCGATACAGAGATCGATTAGGAGGGTTTGTATCAAGGGTGCAATTAAGAGAAATACCCTACATAGATTCTCAACTATATTGCAGCAAACGCTTCATTTGGAAAGTAGATCTCAACAAGATAAAAAAACTTTCCCTTGTAGAATTAAACATCAGAAAACTATACGCGCATCCATACATTGGCAAGCACAAAGCAAAGAACCTCTTGGAGTTCCGAAAGGTACACGGACCGATCACTCAAAAACTATTCATGAACATGTTAAGTTTTACAGAAATTGACCGTGTTAGGCTCAACCCTTATCTGGGTTTTGCTCATTCACCAAACAAATGACATTCCTAACACATTATTCTTTTGACAGCAGGTGTAATACGCTATTTTTGCTATAAATCAAGACTATGAACTTTCAAGAAAACGAGAGCGTGAGCATGGTTAGACAAACCGTCAGAGACTTTGCTGAAAAACATATCCGCCCGGATATGATGGAATGGGATGAAAGTCAAACTTTTCCCGTTGATGTTTTTAAAAAACTCGGCGAATTGGGCCTGATGGGAATGCTAGTTCCTGAGAACTATGGAGGTTCTGGATTTGGTTATTTTGAATATGCAGCAGCTATTGAAGAATTGGCTAAAGTATGTGGAAGTGTGGGTTTATCGATGGCAGCTCACAATAGCCTTTGCACAGGTCACATCCTTCAATTTGGCAATGAAGAACAAAAAAAGAAGTGGTTGCCCAAATTATCGAGCGCTGAATGGATTGGTGCTTGGGGTCTTACCGAAGCAAATACTGGTTCCGATGCCATGCGAATGAAATGTGTGGCTAAAAAGGATGGAAATCACTGGGTGATAAATGGAGCTAAAAACTGGATTACACATGGTATATCTGGAGACATAGCCGTTGTTCTTGCTCGAACTGGTGACTTACTTGACTCTCACGGCATCACTGCTTTTGTTGTAGAAAGAGGCACCCCTGGGTTTTCTGGAGGTAAAAAAGAAAATAAATTAGGGATGCGCGCTTCTGAGACAGCGGAAATGATTTTTGAAGATTGCCGAGTTCCTGAAGAAAACATCCTTGGAAATATCGGAGATGGATTTATTCAAGCTATGAAAGTATTAGACGGTGGGCGTATTTCTATTGCTTCATTAAGCTTAGGAATTGCAAAAGGGGCTTACGAAGCGGCTTTGAAATATTCAAAAGAACGCGAACAGTTCGGTCAGCCTATTTCCAACTTCCAAGCCATTGCTTTCAAATTAGCCGATATGGCTACACAAATAGAGGCTTCCGAATTATTGATACAAGAAAGCTGCGATCTTAAAAACAAAGGAAAAAGTGTAAATAAGGTAAGTGCAATGGCTAAATACTACGCCAGCGAAGCAAGCGTCATGTGCGCAAATGAAGCAGTTCAAATCTTTGGAGGTTATGGCTATACTAAGGACTTCCCAGTTGAAAAGTACTATCGCGATTGCAAACTATGCACAATCGGTGAAGGTACTTCTGAAATTCAAAAGCTCGTTATTTCAAGAGCTGTACTGAAGGATTGATTATTATTTGATTTATCTGTATATTTGCATCCCAATCTGAAAAACACCTATGCTACAAATAAATGTAAAAGAGAACGATTCCTTGGAAAAAGCGTTGAAGAAGTTCAAGAAGAAATATGAAAAAACCGGTGTGGTTAAAGAACTTCGTAAGCGTCAAGCTTTTGAAAAGCCAAGTGTTACACGTAGAATGCAAAAGATTAAAGCAGCCTACAAGCAAAAAATGCAAACTCAAGAAATGCAAGGGTAATTCAACCCAACATCATTATACAAAGGCGCCTGATTGGGCGCCTTTTTTATTTCCTAGGATGTAAGCCGTGAATTTGCTTCAACTTTTCAAATGAACTCTTGGTATACACTTGAGTAGCACTCAAACTTGAATGACCTAAAAGGTCTTTAATAGCCATTAAATTAGCTCCGTTATTCAACATGTGTGTCGCAAAAGAATGGCGGAGAACATGTGGACTTAATTTTGAAGCTGAAGAGAACAACTTAAGGTATTTATTAACCACCCTATATACTAAAACTGGATATAATGGTTCACCACTTGATCTTGAAAACACCCATTTCGAAGACTGCGTTTTTGTAAACGCCATGAGTGTATCGGCGAGTTCAGGATGTAATGGAATATCTCTTATTTTATTCCTCTTCCCCAAAACACGTAATTGATTACGACTGAAATCGATATCGGTATTCTTCAAGCCAATTAGTTCAGACAATCGAATACCCGTGGTATATAACATCAGCAATAAAAGCCTATCTCTTTCACCGGTATCAAACTCCTCCCAGGGGAAACGCGCAAACATTTTCTCTAAATCTACACGGGGGATATCCTTTACCAAATACTTCGCTGTTTTCGGGGAAACAACGCGGGTCATTGGGTCGTGTAGGAGCATATCATGCTGCCTCAGGTATTTAAAAAATGTTCGTAGACCCGATAATTTACGATTCACAGTGCGCGGTTTAATTCCCTGCTCCATCAATTCACTCATCCACCAGCGAATGTGATTGGATTTTACTCCATCTAATTGATTGATTCCAACGGAACTGAGGTAATCACCAAACTGCTGCAAATCCCGTTCATAAGCGACACACGTGTGCTCACTCATTCTACGATTCTTGCTCAAGTAGGCAATAAATTCCGTTACTGAATCATTCCATCCCATTACACAAAACTAGTCAGCGAAGGATAGTAAAGGAAGTCTAGTTATTCACCGGCCACTGTAGCAATCACTTTTAACTCGATTGCAATGGGTGTGGGTAAGCAGTTGATCTCGATAGTAGTACGGCATGGAGGATTGTCTCCAAAGTATTCTGCCCATAGCCGATTATAGGTTTTAAAGTCATCCTTCATATTAGTCAAGAAAACAGTCACATCTACCATATTTCCCCAAGCAGAACCAGAAGCTTCTAATATCCAACGTACATTTTGGAAAACCGAGTGACACTGTGCTTCAATATCGTAAGAAACAATTTCTCCTTGCTCATTGAGTGTAACACCAGGAATTTCTTTGGACCCTTTAGACCTTGGCCCGACTCCACTTAAAAAAAGGAGATCACCAACACGTCTTGCATGTGGATATAGCCCTACGGGTTCTGGTGCCTTTTCACTATTTAATGCGTCGCTCATAGTACAAAGATACAATCTAACTCATTTCTTGTTTGGACGCTTTTTTGAACTCTTTTTACGTAATTGTTTCTCGTACGGAGTTTGATAAATTATGGGACCAAACTTACTTCCTGATTGAAATGTCGCTACTGCAATGCGTTTCATATCAGGAGAGAACATGGCTTGCCTAGCATTAGTTCCTAGTTTGGGTAGGTCGGAAACCTCATTGCCGAGTTTCACATCCCAGATTTTGACTTCTCCATTGTTACAGCTGCTAATTAAATAACGATCATCCGCAGAAAAATGAACCGATGTAACCTTCCAACCGTGGCCCTCTAAAGTGTAACGCAACTTACGTGTTTTTATATCCCAAAGCTTGATGGTTTTATCGTCACTACCGGTTGCTAAAATTCTTCTATTATGTGAAACATCCAAGCACCCTACTCGAGCCGTATGACCTGCGAATCTTGCACTGATTTTTCCATTAATATCAATTTCAACCGCCTTAGAGTCGTCAGTTGCAATTAGAAATTTGCCCTTTCTTGGAGATAATTGTGCGCCGTTAATTTTTGAATCATATTTCAACTCGAGTGATTTAGGATTCACTTGCTCCAAGTCTTGAACCCGATACACCCGAGCCGTACCATCCTCAGAAGCCGTAATTAGAAACTGAGAAGATGGGTCAAAAAACACCTGAGTAACTGCTTTTTTATGATCTCTCGACGTGAATCTTAACTTTCCTGTTTCTAATTCATACACGCTGAATGTATAATCTTTTGAAGAAGTTGCCACATAACGATTATCCGGACTTATCGTCACACAAATAACAGCAGCATGATGCCCTGAAAAAGTTCTTAAATATTCAAACTGCTGGGTTGAGTCAATCGAGTATAAACGGACGGAGTTATCCCAACCGCCTGAAGCAAAGTAATGTCCATCATTAGAAAACGAGACAGCTTCAACTGGACCACTATGTCCGGACAAAACTTTTTTATAAACCATAGTATCTTGAGCACATATGGATATTACTGATAGGAAACTGAGTAAAATGGTGCAAACCGTCTTCATGTTTTCAATATAAGAAATTCATCACAGAATTATTGAAAATCAATGTTTTGTATCAGTTAATTCTATTTGATTTGTCGTAATCCTTCGTATACCAATAAAGCGGAAGCCACAGAAACATTTAAACTATCCATTACTCCATTCATCGGAATGTTTATGTTCTTACCTTTATCCACCCAGAAAGAGGAAACTCCTTCATGCTCCGTACCAACAACGAATGCTGTTTTATCAGCTAGTTGAGTATCATATAAATTGGTAGAATGCTGCATAAATGTTGTGTATACCGTTAGGTTGTTTTCAGTCAAGAATGCAAAACAACTTTGGTTATCCGTAATCCAGATGGGCACATGAAAAACAGAACCCAGGCTATTTCTAATCACCTGAGGATGCATTACGTCAATTTTTGGTTCAGCTAAAATCAGACCATCCACGCCGGCACCATCACAGGTTCGCAATATGGCTCCAAGATTTCCCGGCTTCTCAACACCCTCCGCTACCAAAATGAGCATCTTGTTTTTTAATGGAGGTTGGTTATCGGAAAGTGGCTTCATTCTAAAAACGCCAAGCGCATTACGACCGCTTGCTCGAACTACCAATTCTCCAAATAATTTTGGAGACAATAAGATCAAATTAACATCCTTGACCTTTGTTGTATCGAATTGTGTATGAAATTCATTTTCAGAGAACTGATCATCACACCAGGCTAGATCCATTAATTCAAACCCAGCATCACAAGCCATTTGAATCTCTTTTATTCCTTCAACAACAAACTTTCCAGATTTCTTTCTTGCCCTATTCTTGTCAATTAGGCTCTTTGTTTCTTTAAACCAAGGGTTGCTATCGCTAATAATTTCTTTCAATTCATTAATCTTTCAACCACTGATTAGAATCTCTTCTTTGACGAATAAAAAAGGCTATAATTAACACCAATAGCTCATTCATCAAAACTTTTGAGAATACGTTGCTAAACAAGCTTGATAGCGCTGCAGGATTTGATTTTCGTAATTCTTCGATGATTCGATCTTTATCAGTATCACCCATATCCACGGGCAATTCATTAAATGCCAATATCGTTTTATCGATTTGAATTTTTAATGTTTGACTTGCCAAACTGCCGTCAACGATGTAGTACAATACAAAATCCGCAAACACAGACATAAATATGGCAATAAAAACAATTCTGGAACAAGTAAATAATGCCTGCTTATAGTTGTAATAAACTTCACCTTGCTTCTCTACTCTTTGGGCCATAAACATCGCTATGCCCATAATTAAGAAGCTAAAGAACATCCAAGAGGGTTCAAAAATGACCTCCCAGTTATTACTAAGATAGAAAACAAACTTGGATACAAAAAGCAGTCCACCGGTCAATAACCCATGAAAAACACTCGGCTTTTTTGACCAAGCGAGTATGCTCTGCTTTAATCTTTGACCGTAACCGGCTGGCTTCTCTACTATATTTCCCTCTTGAAACTCCACTGAAGGTGATCCTAATTTAATGGTTAATGAACTACTCGACCTCCACGAATGGTCGCTACTACACCTCCTGTAACCGTTGCTGATATTTGTAACCTATTGAACGCCTTACTCCCACTTACCGCAGGATTTTCAAGTTGTTTTGGGTTATAAATGGTAAGATCCGCTTTTGCTCCTTCCACTACTTCCACCGAGGGCAGGGAGAGGAACTCTCGATTTCCTGAGCTCAATACCTGCATAGCCTTAGGAAGATTTATTTCACCAAATACCTCCAAAAGCATCCCTCCGAAACCTGAAAGCGTGTCAGCTCCAAAATCGGCGTATTCAAATTCTCTTTTTTGGGATTCAATATCCTCAGGAGTATGATTGGTGGAGATTGCATCAATGCTGCCGTCTAACACTCCATATTTCAGAGATTCCTTATCTGCCTTGCTTCTTAGTGGAGGTATCACCTTGAAACGTTCGTCAAAATCTATTAAATCGTGTTCATCGTGCAGCAGATTCATAATGGGTACAGAACACTTGATATTTACGCCATCGGATTTTGCTTTTTTCACAATTTCCAAAGACTCCTTGGAGCTAATTCCTAAAATCCTAAGAGGTACTTTTAACCATTTTGCCAATTCGATATCGGCTAATAAAGCGCTCGTTTCAGATGCTGTAGGTATTCCCTTCATACCTAGATCCACTGACACTACTCCTTCATGAACCATTGCTGAATCTACCAGGTGATGATTAAAGGGATGTATCATATAAGGTATATTCAAAGAAGCACAATATTCTAACATCCTTACTCTCAGACCATCCGAGGCGTGTTCTCGCATACCATCGGTGGCTCCAATTGCCCCTGCTTCTTTCATCGCAAAGATCTCCGACATCTCCAAGCCTTTGCGCCCTTCCGTTGCTAAACCCCAAGGCAGCATTTGAACTTCTAAAGACTCGCTTCTATTGATTACGGATTGTATGTCTCCCGGTTTTTCAGGTAATGGATCCACACCTGCGAGCACAGCCGCAGAGGTAAAACCAGCTTTAGAAAAAGCCTTGGCTGCCGACTCTAGAGATTCCTTCCATTCGGCCCCTGGGTCAGGTAAAAAGGAATATGTATCCACCCAACCTGCCGATACATAAGCACCATCCCCGTCAAGTATTTCACATTCTTTTTCAAGGGTTATCCCTTCTGAAATTTTTTGAATAACACCATCTTTGATAAAAATATCAACTTGCTTGGTGTCTAGTGCATGATTTGGATTCACCAACCGCACATTCTTGATGATTAATTGTGATATCATCAACTGCGAAGTTAGGCATTTGTTTTCAACCTACGTTGCAATAAAAGCATCTCCATGATTACAGCTATAAATACCAATACTTTCCAAACAAAATCCCAAGACGAAACCACATCGGACTTATTGCCTATTTTATATCCATCCTTGGAGGTTATAACCGTATATCCCATCGCTTCTAAATCAGCCTGAGTATAATACCCATCAAGCGATTCTCGTCTCGGTGAATTTAATCCAATCGATAAAGAACTTGCATTGCGAGGATTACTAAGTTCATAATGACCTGCTGGGATATCGTTGGCATCTAAGAAATCTAAAACAAGTCCCTTCTCTTTCACAGAGAGGGGGATGTTCCATTTATTTTGATTTTTACTAAGGATTGCCGCTTCGTCGAATGAGAAACCCAATTTTTGAGGGACTTGGAAGTTAGCTGTTCCCACAAACGAACAAATCTCTGTGGAACTACTGGCTTCTGTGAATAGTAATTGGCCCATTACCGATAAGAACCACGCTGATGAAACCCAATTGCTTTCATCTTCTTCAAAGGAGCCTAAAAACATCCATATGTTCGCATCTCCCTTTGATTTTTTTAATAGAAATGGCTTCCCATCTTCCGTATTTAGAACCGTCTGCCAATCAAATGGTCTAGAACCACTAAAATTAAATCGCCCATTCAATGTAGGTAATTCACTTCCTGCCTGTAGGTCCTGAGTATAGGCAGCGTCAAATGGCCATCTATTGAGTCCTTTATAGTCAACATTAAACTTTGAACGTTTAAAATTCATCTCACCCCATGTAGCCCCAAAAATGGCATTGGTAGAATACGGGTAGATAACAGTAGAAATCCCATGTGAGGATAACGAATCGGCTTTTTCTAAGAATTTTGGTAGGTTGTCACCAATCATCCAAGTTGCATCGGCGGTTTGAATGGAATCCGTAAATCTCAGCCTATCCTCTAAAACACTAACGAGTGATCGCGCTTTTTTAGGGGCACTTTTATTGAGAAATACAGCTATTGGATGGGAAACTAAGGGGTGGCAGTATAAGTGATTGTCTAGTTTATATTCATCTGTATTAATTCTTAACTCAAAAGGTTCAGATTTAAACTTTTCTAGGGTTATGGTCGTGGAAACCATTGATTGTTTTGGCTTAAAAAATACCGATTGGGACTTTACCCAATCCCCTTTGGTAAATAACCTCACTTCAAGTGTATCATGGGAAGCATTTTCATTTCTGGATAGTTGAACGTTTATTTCTCCTAAATTGATATTTGAGGTCCAAGCAGAATCAATACTCACATTATATACATCGGTGTGAGGAAATAAAAAAATGCGTTTATTCTTTTTTGGCAGTTGTTTATCCAAAGGGTCAATAGCATCTTTTGCCCCATCAGTAACAACCCATACATCATAATTAGACGCGCCTTGTTGCGGAATCAAATAACGTAAATCTGTATACGATGCGCCGGAAGATATCATTTCTAACTCACGGGCAAAATCTATATTATTAGAAACGGTTTTAGTTTCTCCTGGCTGGTGCGCCAATTCTGTAGATTCAAGCGACAGAGGGCCTGCTAACCATTGAATCCAACTCTTTTTGGCTTCTTCCGCAGGAATCTTTCCGTTGGCATCAGGAAGCCACATGCTTGGAGAGTTATCCCAAAGAACTAGCCGTGTTTGAGATGTAAAACTTGATTGAGAATTGGGTAATAACGATGGTTTACTAAAGGTTAAAATGATCAATGACCACAATGCCAACCTAGTAATCAAAATCAACCAATGTCGAATGCGTTTACTTTTCTGAGAGCTTTTTAAAATCTCTTTTAATCTAAAAACGCCAGGGAAATATAAAGTAGGTTCTCTTCTAAATTTAAGAAGGTGTATTAGTATAGGGATCAACAGCAGTAGGAATGCCCAATTGTATTCCGGGTGCTGAAAAGTCATAATTAAAACAATCCGTTGATGGTACTTTCTACCTGATTGATAATTTTTGAAAGATCCTCAGGATTTTCTTGAAAGTTCATATCATCCACATTAAATATAAGCAGTGGTCCTTGCTTGTAATCACTAATCCATGCTTCATAACGCTCATTTAGACGTTTTAAGTAATCCAATCTAATGGCGTCTTCATAATCTCGTCCTCGCATTTGAATTTGATCCACCAACTTTGGTATACCCGCGCGCAAATAAATCATCAAATCCGGCGCTTCTATTTGTTGTTTAATGTTATCAAACAACTTGTTGTAATTCTCAAAATCACGAGAACTCATCAGACCCATAGAATGAAGATTTGGAGCAAATATGTAGGCATCTTCAAAAATAGTTCTATCCTGTATTACGGTTTTCTTACCGTTTCTAATTTCCTTGATTCTTTCCCATCTAGTATTCAAGAAATATACCTGGAGATTAAAACTCCATCGTTGCATATCCTCATAGAAATCTGAGATATATGGATTTTCATCCATGTCTTCCAACTGAAGTTGCCAATCGTAATGTTTAGCAAGTAGTTGGGTCAATGTGGTTTTGCCTGCTCCAATGTTTCCAGCAATTGCAATATGCCGTGCCATAGTGCAATATTAACCCAAGATGAGTGGCCTTTGCAACCTTGAGGAGGATAAAAGTTTTACACAGTACTCATGCTCTTAAAAATGCCTGTTAGATTTGTAGCATTAACTTCAAAAAGTGAGAGAACCAACGCAAAAAAAACAGTCTCAGTGGAAGATGCTTATTCGGCTATTGAACATCGCCAAAGATCAAAAAAAGAATATCCTACTGGCTGTATTTTTAACGGTTTTTCAAAGTCTTTTCACAGCCTTACAACCATACCTTTACAAGGTAATCATTGATGAAGTGATTCTTGCCGAACAATATCAATGGTTAGGAACAGCGTGCAGCATCCTTTTGGGCTGGTTATTTTTTCAAGCGCTCATTGGATTTTATAATTCCTACCTCGCTGCAAAAATTGCTCAATCCGTAATTTTAAAATTACGTCAATATGTGTATGACCACTTGATTCGATTGAAATTATCCTTTTTTGACAAAACCCCAGTCGGAACGGCTGTGACGCGAAGCGTATCGGATATACAAACCATTACCGATTTATTCTCGGCGGGAATCATCACTATTTTAGGAGACTTGATTCAGATTATAGCCATACTGTCGTGCATGTTCTATATCAATGTAAAACTGACACTTTTGACCATCAGTGTAGTACCCATTCTCTTATACGCGGCAAATATCTTTCGTAAAGGGATACGAGATACCTTCCAAGAGGTAAGAAATCAAGTATCTAACCTCAATGCCTTTTTGCAAGAAAGAATTACTGGAATGCAAATTGTACAGCTTTTCAACCAGCAACAAAGGGAATATAAAAAATTCAAAGCGATTAATACCAAGCACCGAGATGCCAATATTCGCAGTGTACTTTATTATAGTATCTTTTTCCCTGTAGTGGAGGTTCTAGTTGCTTTATCATTTGCTATTATCATTTCTTACGGTAGTATTTTGATGTTTGACCTTAAAATACAATTAGGGGAAATAACTGCATTTATCATGTTTGTGAACTTGTTTTTTCGCCCTATTCGAGCCATTGCAGATCGCTTTAATAATATCCAGATGGGAATTGTCGCTTCCGAAAGAATCTTCAACCTAATCGATGCGGAAGAACACATTGAACGAACGGGAATACAAACTCCTAATTCATTGAAGGGCTTGGTTGAATTTGATCAGGTATGGTTCGCTTACAAAAGCGAAGATTGGATATTAAAAAATATCAGTTTCACCGTTGAAGCCGGAAAATCATTGGCTCTAGTTGGTGCTACAGGCAGCGGAAAAACAACTATTGCCAGTCTTATTACGCATCTATACCTTCCGCAAAAAGGTGAAATCAGAATTGATCACACGCCCATCGATGAATATGAAATTTCATCTCTTAGAAAACGCATTGCATTTGTACTACAAGATGTCTTTTTATTCTCTGGAAGCATTAGGAATAACCTGGTATTAAAAAGTACGGATATTTCAGCCGATCGCATGATCAGGGTAGCCAGAGAAATCGGTGCTTACGAATTCATTGATGCATTACCTGGTGGATTTGATTACCATGTTCAAGAAAGAGGCATGAGCTTATCCCAAGGCCAACGCCAACTTATTTCCTTTATACGAGCATTGGCAGTTGATCCAGATATTATTGTATTGGATGAAGCGACAAGCGCCATCGATTCTCAAACTGAACACCTCATCCAAAAAGCTATTGAACTTCTTTTAAAGGATCGCACAGCGGTTGTCATAGCCCATCGCTTGAGTACCATCAAACATTGTAATGAAATCATGGTTCTGGAGAAAGGGGAGATTTTAGAAAAAGGCACTCACCAAGAATTGATGAAAGAAAAAGGGGCATACCAACATCTATACTCAACGCAAATTGAGTCGGTACAATAATGAAATAGCCCAAGCCCAAATTTAAATTTTCAGAAAGAAAGGGGACACCATATTGGTGCCCCCTTTTCTATCATACATTTAAGTATGCATTAGTCCTCGTCGACAGCTTCCATTTTGGTTGCCATCAAACGATCGTATTCTTCTTTTGATCCGGTTACGATATTTTCGAAACGACGTATTCCTGTACCAGCTGGAATCAAGTGACCTACGATTACATTTTCCTTCAAACCTTTCAATTCATCGATTTTACCAGAAATCGCAGCCTCGTTGAGCACTTTAGTTGTCTCCTGGAAGGATGCAGCACTCATGAAACTTTGTGTTCCCAAAGAAGCTTTAGTGATACCTTGAAGAATAGACGTTGCTGTTGCAGGAACTGCATCACGATATTCTACTAGCTTTTTGTCTTGACGACGTAAAGCAGAATTCTCTTGCCTCAAATCTTTCAAGCTCACGATTTGACCAGCATGCATTTCGGTGCTTTCACCGGCATCTGATACAAACTTCTTATCGTAGATCCAATCGTTTTCTTTTTGCAGAACCCACTTATCAACGGCTTCTCTTTCCAAGAAACGAGTATCACCTGGATCAATCACCTCCATTTTCTGCATCATCTGACGTACAATTACCTCGATGTGTTTATCGTTGATTTTCACACCCTGAAGGTTATATACTTCTTGAATCCCGTTCAATACATAACGTTGAACTGCAGCTGGGCCCTCAACCCTCAAGATATCCTGCGGGGTAATTGCTCCATCTGAAAGTGGCTGACCAGCGCGAACATAGTCACCATCGTGCACCAATATATGTTTAGATAATGAAACCTGATAGTGCTTCACATCTCCATCTTTTGATGTAACAATAATCTCCTGATTACCACGCTTCGATACACCATAGGTTACTACACCATCAATTTCAGCTACAACTGCCGGGTTAGATGGGTTACGTGCTTCAAATAATTCCGTTACACGTGGTAGACCACCCGTAATATCTCGTGTTCTCGTTGCAGAACGTGGAATCTTAGCCAATACTTCACCTGCTTTTACTGTTTGACCGTTCTTGGCAACCAAGACAGATTTAACTGGCATATTGAAGATCTTCAAGTTACCTTCTTTATCTTCTACACGGAATACAGGAACTTTGGTCTTATCCTTGTTCTCAGTGATCACCGATTCGTACATACCGGTTTGGTCATCACCTTCTTCACGCATGTTCACACCCTCAAGGATATTCTCATACTCGACTTTACCATCGATATCTGATATAATCAAGGTGTTGAACGGGTCCCAGTTACAAAGGATATCCCCTTTCTTGACCTTCTGACCCTCTTCAACCTTCAATTCCGCACCATAAGGAATGTTGTACGTAGTAATGATCGTCTTGGCTTTGGTATCTAAGATTCGGATCTCTCCAGAACGTCCTAATACAACCTCCACTTTGGCTTTCTTACCATCTACATCTTTACCATCTTTTGATACGGTACGCATACCATCGAAATTTACGACACCATCGTATTTGGTATCCATTGTATTTTCAGCAGCGATATTCAAGGCTGTACCACCCGTGTGGAAAGTACGAAGTGTTAACTGTGTGCCTGGCTCACCAATTGATTGCGCTGCAATAACACCAACAGCCTCACCTGCTTGAACAATTCTACCTGTTGAAAGGTTTCTTCCGTAACATTTTGCACAAACACCACCAAGGGTTTCACATGTCAATACAGAACGAATTTCTACTTCTTCAATTTCTGCATCTTCAATAGCCTGGGCAATGGTCTCATCAATTTGCTGACCAGCAGCAGCGATAATTTCGTTGGTCTTTGGATGATAAACATCATCTAGAGCCGTTCTACCGAGGATTCTATCAAATAACGGCTCCGTGATTTCGTCATTAGTCAAAATCGGAGTCATATTGATACCTCTTAGTGTACCACAATCTTCCTGAACAATAACAACATCTTGCGCTACGTCATGCAAACGACGAGTCAAGTAACCCGCGTCAGCTGTTTTCAAAGCCGTATCTGCAAGACCTTTACGAGCACCGTGTGTTGATACAAAATATTCCAATACATTCAAACCTTCTTTAAAGTTTGAAATAATCGGGTTTTCAATGGTATCTCCTGAACCGCTATTGCTATTCTTTTGAGGCTTCGCCATCAAACCACGCATACCTCCCAACTGACGAATCTGCTCCTTAGAACCACGGGCTCCAGAATCTAGCATCATAAAGATCGGGTTAAATCCTTGATCATCATTTTGTAGATCTGTGATAAGCACGCGCGCCAAGTGGTTATTTACACGGGTCCATAGGTCAATTACCTGGTTGTAACGCTCATTATTGGTAATGAAACCCATATCCGCATTTTGCTGAATTTCCATTACCTCTTCCATGGCTTTATTCACCATTTCATCTTTGGCATCTGGAATTTTAACATGGCTTAAGTTAAAGCTCAAACCACCGCGGAAAGCGTAATCAAATCCTAATCCTTTAATATCATCCAAGAAATCTGCAGCTGCAGCAACACCCGCAACTCTAATTACATCAGCAATGATATCACGTAGATTTTTCTTCTTGAGAACTGCATCGATAAATCCAACACCTTCAGGAACTACATCATTGAATAATACTCTACCTACGGTAGTCTCGATTAATTTGTGTTGTAATTCTCCTTTCTCACGAACTTTCACACGGCATTTGATACCAGCATGAAGTTCTACTGAACCTTCGTTGTAAGCAATTCTTACTTCCTCAGAACCATAAAATGTTAAGCCTTCTCCTTTTACAGGATGTGCTTTTGTTCCTTTTCTATATTTCGTGATGTAGTAAAGACCCAAGATCATATCCTGAGAAGGAACCGTAACAGGAGCACCATTTGCAGGATTCAAGATGTTGTGAGAAGCCAACATAAGGAGTTGCGCTTCTGCAACAGCCGCATTACCCAAAGGTACGTGAACCGCCATCTGGTCACCGTCAAAGTCAGCGTTAAAACCAGAACAAACCAATGGATGTAAGCGAATCGCTTTACCTTCTACTAGTTTCGGCTGGAACGACTGTATACCTAGACGGTGAAGTGTAGGTGCACGGTTAAGTAACACTGGGTGTCCTTTTAGTATGTTCTCAAGAATATCCCATATTACTGGGTCCTTCTTTTCAACAATCTTCTTTGCTGTTTTTACGGTCTTAACGATTCCTCTTTCAATCAGCTTACGAATAATAAACGGTTTGAATAATTCTGCCGCCATATTCTTAGGAAGACCACACTCATTTAGTTTGAGGTTTGGTCCTACCACGATCACGGAACGTCCGGAATAGTCAACACGCTTACCCAATAGGTTCTGACGGAAACGTCCTTGCTTACCTTTAAGCATGTCACTCAAAGATTTCAATGGACGGTTACCCTCGCTCTTAACAGCACTTGCACGACGTGTGTTATCCAATAAAGAATCAACCGCCTCCTGTAACATACGCTTTTCGTTACGTAATATCACATCAGGAGCCTTGATTTCAACCAAGCGCTTCAAACGGTTATTTCTGATTATCACACGACGGTATAAATCGTTAAGATCCGAGGTAGCAAAACGGCCACCCTCTAATGGAACCAATGGTCTCAATTCAGGTGGAATCACCGGCAACATGCGCATGATCATCCACTCTGGCTTGTTTTCACCTGTCTTTTGAGCAGAACGGAAGCTTTCAATTACTTTCAAACGCTTCAACGCCTCTTGCTTTCGCTGCTGAGATGTCTCAGTTGCTGCTTGAAGACGTAAATCGTAGCTTAATTTGTCTAATTGTACTCTACCTAATAGATCTTCCAATGCTTCAGCACCCATCTTCGCGATGAACTTGTTAGGGTCACTATCATCAAGCATTTGGTTTTCCTTAGGAAGTGCGTCGATGATATCTAAGTACTCTTCCTCCGTTAACAAGTCTAAATAGTTACTATCCTCGGCGATACCTGGCTGAATGACTACATAACGTTCGTAGTAAATTACCATATCCAATTTCTTGGTTGGTATACCTAGTAAATAACCAATCTTGTTAGGGAGAGAACGGAAGTACCAGATGTGCGCTACGGGAACCACAAGATGAATGTGTCCCATACGCTCACGGCGAACTTTCTTTTCTGTAACTTCTACACCACAACGATCACATACAATGCCTTTGTATCGAATACGCTTGTATTTACCACAGTGACATTCGTAATCTTTGATGGGGCCGAAAATGCGTTCACAAAACAGACCGCCCATTTCTGGCTTGTAGCTTCTATAGTTGATGGTTTCTGGTTTTACCACCTCACCAAAACTACGACGAAGTATAATTTCAGGGGATGCAAGCGAGATTCTCACCTTGCTAAAATTGCTCCCGATTTTTTGTGTTTTCTTTTGAATTTGCATGGTTGTTCGTACTGCGGATTAATCCAAAAAGGTTACTTCTAATCCAAGACCGCGTAGTTCATGGATCAATACATTAAACGATTCAGGAGTTCCAACCTGAGTAATATTATCACCCTTAACAATTGCTTCATAAGCTTTCGCTCTACCTGCAATGTCATCTGATTTAATGGTAAGGATTTCACGAAGGATATTTGATGCACCGAATGCTTCCAATGCCCAAACCTCCATCTCACCGAAACGCTGACCACCGAATTGAGCTTTACCACCAAGTGGCTGCTGTGTGATAAGAGAGTATGGACCGATAGAACGCGCGTGCATCTTATCATCTACCATGTGTCCTAACTTCAACATGTAACTCACACCAACGGTTGTTGGTTGATCAAATTTCTCACCGGTTA
>Ga0233432_10000209_pt1 | contig 55204 bp, 36 predicted proteins | sample SI_122_August201_6_FD_179870 | JGI IMG/M metagenome (GOLD analysis project Ga0233432, IMG submission 179870) | Seawater microbial communities from Saanich Inlet, British Columbia, Canada - SI_122_August2016_10_MG | ecosystem: Environmental > Aquatic > Marine > Inlet | place: Canada: British... | reverse complement strand
ATACTGAGTATAGCCAGTTAGGGAATTACGCATGGAATAAAGCCAACAGCTCCAGCAAGACACACCCCGTTGCAGAAAAACTGCCCAACGGTTTGGGTTTATATGACATGCATGGGAACGTCTGGGAGTGGTGCCTGGATTGGTATGGCGATTATCAAGGAGGAAGTATAACGGACCCGCAAGGTCCCCAGAGTGGCCCGGACCGGGTTTATCGTGGCGGCTGTTGGCGCGACAGCGCCAGGCTCTGTCGGTCGGCGAATCGCAACTGGAACTGGCCCGACCTCACGTATTTCGGCCTCGGATTCCGCGTTGCCTTGAGTCCAATCCCTTCAGAGTAAATGCAACTTTGCATAACGGTCGGCGCCGTGCCGGTGGTGGTAGGTAGAGGGTGGGGGTATAAAGACGGCCTGAGTTTGTAATTGCTCGAGTCGATGGTCTTGCTTTTATGATGCGAGCATGTTTGGGAAGCGTTGGGAGCAATCACTTGAAGAGAGGCGCAAAAAAAAACACGATGTTGAAAAACACCATAATAATTACAAACTTATCATCAGTCTAACTATCCTCGTCGCTGTGTTTGTGTGGGATGTATATCACGGTGGGTGGGCTTATGCGTTTCATTATATCTGGTGGGATAGGAACCCCTGATTCCTGGCGCTTCTTTTTTGTCTGATAGTATACCAGCGGCAACGGGTATGCTGAGCCGCACAAGACTTAAAATCTTGTGAGTGTTACGCGCGCGAAGTGGTTGACGCAGCAATCCCCATCTTGTCGGTCTTCAATGATTTCTCAAATAATCTCGACATTTTTCATGACATACAAACAAAATCCCATAAGGCTCAATCAACGCCAAAGCTCAAAGAACTCCTCTGACTCTCTGCGTGTAACCAGTGCCTTGTAGTGCCTGTGAAGCATGGCTGGGGAGTGTCCCAAGTGGAGTGCTGCCTTGGCTTCGTCTTGGTAGAAGTTGAGCCAGTGGCTTGCAGCGGTGTGACGCATAGCGTTCCTTGGCAAATCATGGATTCCTGCTGATTCACGCAATTGCTCAAACCTCTCCCGCAGACTTTTCAGCGGCTTGACTGCTTTCCACCACTGCTCATGACCATCAAGCAATTCCATGACTCTCCTTGTCCTTGTTTTGGCTGCTTTGGCCCCCACAATTAAAAACCTATCGCGCAACTCAAGCATTTCTGTGTTGTTTGCTTCTGACACCCTCAAGCCCATGCAAAGTCGAAGCCACAGGTGACCTCTCAGAGATTCAGGGCAATGCTCAATCAGAGATTTGCACTGCTCAACTCCAAGTGACCCACAAGCCCTGGGTGCTCTGGAGACTCTCTCAGTAGTCAGGTCCGGGGCTTTCCTGATATAGCCCTTTTTTTGGCACCATGCATAGAAAGATGACATCCTTGCTCGTTTGTGATGGGCATTGCGTGTGTGTTTCATTTCACGCTGCAGTAATGAAGTAGTGTGAGCATTCAAATCACGGTCCAATAACAAGTCTCTAAACTCTGCGAGCACGTATCCCATGCCCCTGATATAAGCCGGTGACCTCTCTGCAGTCCTCAAGTGGTTCAGATATTCTGCAGTGGCACCTTCAAAGGGTACCTTGTCAAGGGCCTGTGCGCCCTTATGGGTGCGCCAAACCTCGCAGAGACTAAGGTCTGCGTCCCATATCTCACGCACGATGTGCTGGTCTTTGTCACTGAGTTGCATATTACCTAAAAAACCGCTTGCACCGGAAGATTGAATCGTATACCAATCCTCTTCTTTCGAGCGGCTATGGCGGAATTGGCAGACGCGCTACCTTGAGGTGGTAGTGGGATAGTATCCCGTGAAGGTTCGAATCCTTTTAGCCGCACCATTATTCAAAATTCCCTCACTTCTTTAAACTATACACCACAAATGGTTTAAAGAGTATACAGGCTCTAAGATTCTTGAACGCACAACAGAAATGCATAACACAATCGTCTTCGTTCGCAGGTGTTTCATGGTGTCTTTTGCTGTGTTAAAAAAGCCCCATGCAAAAGAAATCCCCAGAAAACCTTCAATTTCTAGAGAACAGCCTTCTTGCGGATGAACGTTTCCAATCTGAATGGGATTTTTGTTATTTGGAAAGTTTGCACACAAACACTCTCAATATAGCCTTGATCTACGAATACACGAAGGAATGTCCGTGGATTGTGAATGACATTCCAATAGTGCAGCGGGTGATAACTCAAAAGTGCGGCGTTTAGTTGTTGTTTATTTCCATCGTTTGGTGTGGTCAAATTTCGGACAACAAATGTCACCTTCTCACGAATATTAGTATGAAACTCAAATATTGGGCCATCATGGCCTGCATCAGTAGTCTTTGCTCAGCCTTTTGCTTGAATGCAGAGCAACCATTGAGGTTTAACCAGATTCAGGTCATAGGAACACATAATTCCTACAAAATGAACATCCATCCATCCGTCATGGAAGCGCTCCGGCAACAAAGTGAAAACACCGCAAGTTCGTTGGATTATGGGCATGTACCTCTTGCAAGACAGTTTTCCAAATACGGCATGCGAAAAATCGAACTGGACGTCTTTGCGGATCCCGAGGGCGGACTTTTTGCACATCCGCTCGGGCCCACGACTGCAGAGGAACTCGGACTGCCTTCGATCCCTGACCACGATCCGCATGGCCTTCTTGAGAAATCAGGATTCAAGGTCCTTCACGTTCCTGATATTGACTATCAGTCCACGGTTTTGACTTTTGTGAAAGCCCTGCAGGAAGTGCGCGATTGGTCCCAAAAACACTCAAGGCACGTCCCCATTCTTGTTATGGTCGAACTTAAAGACAGGCCCATCGGACCTGAGTATACGCAGCCGGTTCCGTTTGATCGCACTTTGCTCATGAATCTTGAAGCGGAGATTCTGTCAGTCTTTGAAACGAATGATTTGATCACGCCCGACGACATCAGGAAAAATCATACCAGTCTGCGAGAGGCCATCCTGACCAATGGGTGGCCCCTGTTGGATGATGTCCGAGGTCAGTTGATGTTTGCCCTGGATAACACGGATGCCAAAAGGAACCTCTATCTGGAAGGTAATCCTAGCCTTGAAGGCCGATTGCTATTTACCAGTGTGGACGAGGGGCACCCGGCGGCGGCTTGGTTCAAAATCAATGATCCTGTTCTTCAATTCGACCGGATTCAATCACTGGTCCGTCAGGGCTTCATGGTCCGGACGCGCGCGGATGCAGATACAGTGCAGGCTCGTATCGATGATCGTTCACAGCTTACCAAGGCACTCTTGAGTGGTGCTCAGTTTATCAGCACAGATTATCCGGCACCGCGGACCGAATGGAGTTCATATGCTGTCAGGTTTAAAGGGGGATCGGTGGCACGACCCAATCCTGTCTCAACCAAAAATCAAGATCCCGATATGGATGTTGAATAAGGTTGCAAACTCCAGGAGGAATAGATCCATGAAGAAGACAAGAACAAGGTGGTGTATTCGGTTGCCCATTATGGTGCTGCACGCACTTTCGATCCCGAACCATGAGGAAGCCCGGGCAGATTCCAAGGCGGATGAACCGAACATCGTAGTGGTCAAACAATGCACTAAAACTTGGTCCTGTATTCTTCCTTTGTCATCCATGTAAGGTCCTTCCAGTAATCGGTATCATTTGACTTCCTTGGGCCGGGCGTGGTGCGGCCTTGTTTGATGATGGTGTTGATATGACGAGTCAGTGAGTTAACTTTATCAGGGTGAGAAGACGCTATATTTTGACTTTCCGACCGATCATGAAGCAAGTGGTAGAGTTCGGCCTGCTTGTTCATTGAAGGCATGATAAGTTTCCATTCGTTTTTCGTGATCGCATACCTTCCATCGTTTCCATGACTGATAAGTGGTTGACGCTTATGAATAGCATTTCGATCAAATAAAACAGATACAAAGCTCTGACTATCCTCACCGGCCGAATCGGGCAATTTGGCACCTATGAGCTCGGCGAATGTGGCCAATAAATCCACCTGTCCAACTACTTTGTTCCAGCTTCGCCCCGGAGCTTGAATGCCATTCGGCCATCGAACCAGAAAGGGAACACGGTGGCCTCCCTCATAAACGGATCGTTTGCCTTCTTTTAATCCACCCCGACTGTCATGATCGAATTCGCTGATTCTTCCTTTCCATGAATTTTCCGGTCCGTTGTCGCTGGTGAACAGGACAAGCGTATTGCTGTCCAAGCCCATCTTTTTTAGAGCACTCAGGATTCTTCCAACGTGATGATCTGTTTCAATAACGAATTCTCCATATGCGCCAGCCAGACCCTGGCCGTGAAACTTTGGTAATGGGCAAACAGGGTAGTGAGGAGAGGTGAAAGGTAGATACAGGAAAAATGGTTTTCCATTAAGTGCATCCTGCTTTTTGTCACGAATCCATTGGACTGCTTTGTCCGTAAAGCGAGTGAGGCATTGATTATCAATGAAATCCTCTGCGATTTCAAAGTTTGTCTTGATAAGTCGTGTCGGATCTACCGAATTGGCGGGGAGTTTTTCGTAAGGTGGCATGATACGGTAATCCATGTGACGGGGGTTCTTTTTTTTGTTTGTATAGAATACAGGGGGGATTGTTGCATAACGGCCCTCAAACCAGGCGAGTACGCCATAGTTTAATGAAGCCGGGATTCCATAAAAATAATCGAAGCCTTTGTCCAGCGGCATATCCACTACAGGCATAGACCAATCCCGTTTGTCAGGTTTACCTGGGAAATCCATGCCCAGATGCCACTTGCCTACCATCGCAGTGTGATAACCCTTGTTTTGAAAAAGAGTCGCCAAAGTCATGCGGTCATCCGGAATCAGGCATTTATTTTCTGCCTCAAAAACTCCTTTTTTCAATTTTGTTCGCCAGGCATAACGACCGGTGAGTAAACCGTAGCGTGAAGGAGTACAGACTGAGTCTGAGCTGTGCCCGTGAGTGAATGCAATACCTTCCCTCGCCAGACGATCAAGATTGGGTGTTTTGAATTTTGACTGAGGATTCAAGGCACTGACATCCCCGTATCCTTGATCATCGGTATAGATGACAATCACATTTGGCTGATGGAGGTTAGCATGGGCAGTAACGACAAATAGCAATGCGATTTCCAGCAGAAATATTCGTTTGATCATGAATTTTTAGTGTTAGGTGCTATACAGATAAATGGGGTGGCCGATGATTTATACCATGCAAACAAATGAGACTCGCGCCGCCACTTCAAAACAAGGCGGACATGTCGATTCAAATCGATTTCTCCATACGCTTTGAGCAGTTCTTAAAGCGAGAGGCGAGTATCACATTCGCCATGCCTGTTTTCGATCTCATGATTTGGTTCAGTGAGATAGAAGTAGACTAGTTCAGCATTGGTTCAGAGCCAGTTTAAATTCTTCTTGCGAACCAAGATGATTGATTCAGTTCCCGCCATGTAGCATGGTAATCAACGAATGAGTGATCAGGAAATTCAAGATTTGAGGCGAAATTATACCAAGGGAGAATTGGACGAATCCTCCGTCAGTGATCATCCCGTCGATCAATTTGGGGTTTGGTTCGAGCAGGCTTGCAAGGCGCAATTACTGGAGCCCAACGCCATGAGCTTGGCAACCTCGACATCACAGGGGCAAACTTCCCTGCGCACGGTGTTGCTCAAAGGTTACGATCGACATGGGTTCAATTTTTTTACCAATCTGGAAAGTAACAAATCTGTAGATATTCAATCCAATTCAAATGTCTCTCTTTTGTTTCCATGGCTATCCCTTGAACGTCAGGTGATTATCAATGGCAAGGCTGAATCGATGCCCCGCAGCGAAGTGCTGAAATATTTTGTTACCCGGCCGGTCGACAGCAAAATAGGGGCGTGGGCATCCAGTCAAAGCCGCATCATCACCACACGCAAGCTCCTTGAAATGAAATTTGACGAGATTAAGCGCAAGTTTTCAGGTGGTGAAGTTCCTCTACCTTCCTTCTGGGGTGGGTACAGGGTGATTCCTCGCACAATAGAGTTCTGGCAGGGTCGTCCAAGCCGCCTTCATGATCGGATCCAATATACCTTGGATGAAGACGGCGCATGGAAGAAAGCCCGCCTAGCTCCCTGACTGTTCTGGGACCCGGGCTTTTATGTGGACATTTCCAACATGCGCTCGATAGGTAATTTTGCCCTGTCCAACGTATCCTTTGGCATACTGACACATGGAGATTTGTTGAGCATGCACGCGTGAAGTTTCTCGAGTGTGTTCATTTTCATGTATTTGCACTCATTGCATGCACAGTTGTCTGTAGGAGCTGGAATGAATGCTTTGTCCGGGCATTCTTTTTTCAGTCGGTGAATCATGCCTGCTTCAGTGGCAATAATGAAAGCGGAAGCAGTGTGCGACTGACAAAAATCTACCATTTTTTCGGTCGAACAAATTTCATCAGCAAGAAGGCGTACGGCTTTTGTGCACTCTGGATGCGCGACCAGTGGGGCATCAGGATGCTTTTCACGAATCGCAAGGATGCTGTCTGCCGTGAATTCCACGTGGGCATAACAGTTCCCTTTCCAGAGTTCCATGGGGCGCCCGGATTGTTCGATCACCCATGAGCCCAGGTTTTCGTCCGGTACAAAAAGAAGGTCACGGTCTTTGGGCGCTGCTTCGACAATTTTCATTGCATTGCCGCTGGTACAAATCACATCGCTGAGCGCTTTAACATCCGCGCTGCAATTGATATAGGCTATGGTGTAAATGCCCGGGTTGGCATCCTGAAAGGCTTTGAGTTGTGCTGCCGGACAACTTTCTTCCAGAGAGCATCCGGCATTGCGGTCGGGCAACAGGACCAGTTTATCGGGATTCAGAATTTTTGCTGTCTCAGCCATAAAATGGACACCGCAAAAAACAATCACCTCTGCATCCGTCTCTGCGGCCTGTCGCGCTAGCCCAAGGGAGTCCCCGACGTAATCTGCCAGGTCCTGAATTTCGGGGATCTGGTAGTTATGAGCCAATAAAACGGCATTAAGTTCCGTCTTAAGGCGTAGGATTTCCTTGGAAAGCGGATCATTAGGCCGAATGCTTTCTGTTTTCCGGGCCTCATTTTCCGTTCCTTCACGCAGTGATATGTGCACCAAAGTGTCACTCATGGGCCAAATCTAAACGTATAGCTGAAAGAGGGCAATCCTGTTGTGGGATATCAGGTTCTTATAAGCGTTTTCCTCTTTCGATGCTCAGGATACAGAAGATTGGCTTGCATCCTGAATGAGGAGCCTCAAGAATTCCATTTATGAATCGTATCGAGGAGCGTTTTGGCGCTTTGAAAGAAAAAGGGCAAAAAGGCTTGGTTGTATACATGGGCGCAGGTGACCCAGACCTTGAGGCAACGCGTGAGTTGGCCTTGGCATTCGATGAAGTGGGGGCTGATGTCCTGGAGTTAGGTATTCCCTTCAGTGACCCGTTGGCTGATGGACCAGTGAATCAAATGGCTGCGCAGCGCGGGCTTGAGTCAGGCACCACACCTTCCAAAGTGCTTGAAACGGTCAAGATGATTCGACTTGATTCTCAAATACCCATCGTTTTCTTTGTCTATTATAATCTGCTTCATCGCTATGGATTGGGCGCATTCATCAAAGACAGTGCCGCTGCAGGTGTCGATGGAATTCTGATCCTTGATCTGCCGCCTGAAGAATCGGAAGACTACAGTCAATTAATGGTAGAATCGGAACTGTGTCCTGTGTTTCTGGTGGCTCCAACGACGCCTGACAGCCGGATTAAATCCATTGTGGAGCATGGTAAGGGCTTCATCTACTATGTTTCCCGTGAAGGCGTCACCGGTATGCAATCCAAGGTATCTGGAAATATTTCAAGTATGATAGACCGTATCCATCAACACACTGATCTTCCGATTGCCGTCGGTTTCGGGATCTCCAATCCAGATCAAGCAAAAGCAGTGGCTGAAATGGGGGATGCCATTGTGGTGGGAAGTGCAATTGTCAATCAGATCGCTGAACAAGGGAAATCAGATACCCTGGTTCCAACCGTGTCCCAATTTGTTGGTTCATTGGCTCAGGCCGTCAAGGAAGTATAGGCAATACGATCATGAAGCGATCTGCGCGTTATATCATCATCATGGCTGGTGGCCGAGGTGAACGCTTCTGGCCGATGAGTCGAGAGAAAACTCCCAAGCAGTTAATCACATTGTTTGGTGATCAATCACTACTGCAGCAGACCGTTGAGCGCGTGCTGCCTGTTGCACCCATCGAAAACATTCTGATCATCACCAATCGTGCACAAGCTGCAGGTGTCAGGAGGCAACTACCCGGTTTACCCAGGCAGAATGTGATCGCTGAACCTTGTGGCAGGGACACATGTGCCGCGATTGTGCTGGGAGCTGCCATTGTCGAGCAAAGGGATCCTTGTGGAGTCATGGCAGTTTTACCTGCTGACCATCTTATCCAGGATCAAAAAAAATTCCAGCGCGTCTTAAGTGATTGCTTTCAACTTGCTGACAAAGAGGAACAGCTGGTGACAATTGGAATTCAGCCGACAGAGCCAGCGACGAGCTATGGTTACATCAAGGAAGGTCGTAAGATTGAGGCGGCACAAAGAGCAAGCAAGGGGAAAACAAAATTCAATAAAGTGGATCGATTTGTAGAAAAACCCAATGCGGCGAAAGCGCGACGGTTTCTCAAATCCGGTCAATACCGATGGAATGCGGGGATGTTTGTTTGGTCTGTTCAAACACTGATGCAGGCCTTCCAAACGCACCAGCCCGAGATGGTCGAAGCGTTTGAAAATTGGAAACAGGTTGCTGGGAGCGCAAAGAAACTGGCAGCTCGACTCGAGGAAGACTACCCCATTATCACACGCATTTCCATCGACTATGCCTTGATGGAAAAAGCTTCCAACACGGTGGTAGCTGACGGGGTTTTCGATTGGGATGATCTCGGTTCATGGACTGCACTTGAGCGGCATTTGAAGTCAGATAGCGTAGGGAACTGTTCCAAGGCCTCACTCGTGCAAGTGGATTCAAGCAACAACATCATCTTTGATGCACGTAAAGGAAGGAAGCAACAGGCCATAGCCCTTGTGGGTATGCAGGATTGTATTGTCGTTCAAACAGATGATGCCTGCATGGTTGCATCTAAATCACACGGCCAACAAATCAAAGCCCTGGTTCAAAAACTTGCGGCTGATCCCGCATTCAGGCATTTGACCTGATCGAGCCTTGTTGAAGGAGTTCAAGGCTGTGTCTTCGTGTAAGGAACACACCCTTCTTCTGATGGCAGGTCTTTCAATAGTTCAGTCGCCGTTGCATGGAAGCCCGGAAACGAAAAATCGGGTTCAATTTCAGCAAGAGGTGCCAGAACAAAGGGTCTAGTATGCGCGCGCGGGTGGGGTAAGGTGAGAAACGGGGAGTCCATCCTGATGGAGCCCAGGCAAATCAGGTCAATGTCGATGACACGAGGCTCATTGATCACGCCCGACCGTTCGCGGCCCAGATCACTCTCGATCGCCAGTAGTTTCCTGAGGAAATCCTCGGGCCTTGTGTCAGTGGATACCTCGAATGACATTGCTGCGTTTACAAAACAGGGGGATCCTTCAGGGCAATCCACTGGTTCTGTTTTCCAGAGCGAGGATCTCGATATGGCACCTTGCGTCAAGCATTCCAACGCCTGGAAAGCCTGTTGGATGATTCCCTCTGAATCGCCCAGATTCGAGCCCAAAGCAATCAGTGCTTTGTGAGGGTTTTTCATGGGGTCGTCATTCGTTCAAGTGAGACCCAATACATCCTGCATGGAGTAAAGGCCCGGTGATTGATTCACAGCCCAGCCAGCCGCCCTCAGTGCACCATTGGCAAAAGTATCGCGGCTTGAGGCTTTGTGTGTCAGCTCGACTCGTTCGCCCTGATTGGCAAAGACGACCGTGTGATCTCCCACGACATCACCGCCTCTCATGGAATGCATGCCGATTTCCTCCTTGCTGCGAGCGCCCACGATACCCTCGCGCCCATGGCGGATGACTTTATCCAATTGAGCCTTCCTTACGTCAGCAAGGATCTCTGCAAGCGTGGCAGCGGTTCCGCTGGGAGCATCTCGCTTCATGCGATGATGCATTTCAATCACTTCCAGATCAAAATCTGGTCCCAGGATTTCCGTGGCCTTTCGAGTGAGCCAGAAGAGGGTGTTCACACCAGTGGAATAATTGGAAGCCCAGACCATCGGTATGCGAGAGGACTGTCTTTTGATGGCTTCCTTATCATCCTCCGAGTGTCCGGTAGTGCCTATGATCAGAGCTTTGCCAGCTTCGGCGCATATTTCCGCAAACTCACGAGTCGCTTCATAAAAGCTGAAATCGATGACGGCATCTGCCTGATCAAGAATGTTTGAAAGGTCGTCACCCATGTCAATTTTCCCGACGACGTTCAATGCGGAATGCTCCTTTGCGCAACGTATGAGTGCTTCGCCCATACGACCATTGGCGCCTGTGATGATGATGTTTGTCATTGTATTGAAATGGATTGAAAATATTTACCCACCACTGAGTCATACTGCGTTCAATGGAAAGGTTTCTCTTTTCTAAATTCGCTCTATCTCAGCTTGTCAGTCCCTGAGTGGGGGCGTATTGTTTGCAGATCCACTGATATTATGCAAATCAATGAAATGAGAAAAATAGGTTCAAATCGTCGGTCCATCAACGTTCGCCTGCGCTTAGGAATGTTGTCAGGACTTGCCTGCGTCGTCTTTGCCTGCTCTTTCCTTAACTCCGTGCGAGCAGAAATGCCTGCAGTCAAACTGAAACTATTTGCGGAAGGATTCACCTCGCCCATTGCGCTAACGCCTTTGAATGATGGCAAGGGGAGCTTACTGTTGGCGGATCAAGTGGGTTTAGTTCATATGGTCACCGCATCTGGTATCGTGCGCGGTCAACCTTTTCTTTCTTTAGTACATCGCATAGCAAAATTAAATATGGGCTTTGAAGAGCGTGGGTTATTAGGCATCGCTGCCCACCCTGATTTTAAGAAAAATGGCAAAATATATGTCTATTATTCAGCTCCTTTGAGAGCAAGTGCACCTTCAGACTGGAATCATACTTCGCAGATTTCTGAATTTACTATCATGGAAGACGACGCAGACCGTGTGGATGTGGATTCTGAAAAAGTCCTGATCTCGATCGATCAACCTTATTTCAATCATAATGGCGGATCCCTCGCGTTTGGCCCGAAGGATGGATATTTACATATCGCAGTGGGTGATGGTGGAAATGCCAATGGACGGGGCATTGGGCATTCTGAAATCGGGAATAGTCAGGATCTCTCCAATTTGCTTGGTAAAATTCTGCGTATTGATGTGGATCAAGGGGACTTGTATGGCATCCCCGCCGACAATCCATTTCAAGGTGACAATATGAAACCTGAGATATATGCCATAGGACTGAGAAACCCTTGGCGCATTAGTTTCGATCGTGGGGGCGATCATGTATTGTTTGCTGCTGATATCGGGCAAAATCTATACGAGGAGGTCAATATTATCGATAGAGGCGCAAACTACGGTTGGAATGTGCGCGAGGGATTCCATTGTTTTAATCCTGAAAAACCTACGGAAACTCCCGAGGAGTGTCCTGAAAAGGATGTTCGAGGACAACTTTTTACCGACCCTATTTTAGAATATAAAAACGTGAAAGCGTTTCGCAATGATCCCGATGCCTACGGTATCAGTATTACTGGAGGTTATATGTATCGAGGTGAATCCATTGACGCCCTGGTTGGTAAGTATATTTTTGCCGATTGGTCTCGCAACTGGGCAGTGCCTGATGGCGTTCTTCTGGCTGGATCAAAAAGCGACAAAGGTCAGTGGAGCCTGGAGGCTTTGGAATTGGAAGGAGAGAAGAAAGTAGGTTCATATATCGTTGCCTTTGGCGAAGACATGAAAGGGGAACTCTACGTGCTTACAAATGCCAGCAACGGGCTCATGAATCGAAAAGGAAAGATCTACAAAATCGTGGCAAAATGAACGTGTCTATTTTGGCTTAACATCTGTTCAAACAAAAGCCCCGCAGGAGAAACCTGCGGGGCTTTTGTTTGACTGAAATTTAATTCGGAATAACAGCAATCGGAGATTTTGAGTCAGTCGGCCGTGATTATGAAAATTGATGTGTTAGTTCGCCAGATCGATTCAGTAGCCCATTGATTGATCGGCTGAAAGGACTTGCCAAATTTAAGCGCTCGAACGCTTCCGTCAGCATATCCGTATACGGATGATCCTGCCTTCTTGGATGCCAATGCTGAACCATGTCGGCCATGTTCTACTTCACGTATGTCATTACCAAACCCTTCAAGGAAGTCCATGTAGAGGGCTGCTGTATTCTCCTTTTTTTCACCAAAAACTATCGTGTCAGACGGTTGTTTGATGGATGAATCGTTAAAGGACTTTCCCGTAATGGCATCCAGTTTGTAATTCCGTTGCATTCTGGCAAGGTAGTGATCGTTCCATCCATTCAAGAGGTATGATCTGGTTACCGAATCTGCAAGATTTGCCTGATCACCGACCATTTTGTTTTTCCTGTCAGAAGGGCAGAGCAAGAGATTTGTGGATTGAATATGATTGTAGAGCATCCCTGGCCAACTTGGCGAAACATCACCGTTCAGCTCGGTCATTCCATCCGTCCTCCCAGGGAAATTACCTTTGGAGTCATCTCTGTAAAGTTGTGTAGCAAGCGTTAACTGCTTGATTTGCCCAAGGCATTTTATTTTCTGGGCCGTGGATTTGGCCTTGCTCAGGGCAGGCAAAAGCATTCCAGCAAGAATAGCTATAATCGCAATCACAACGAGTAATTCTATCAACGTAAAACCTCGTGGTTTACGAAAAAGAACTACTTTATCCCTTAACTGCTTCAAACCAGAACAACCAACAACATCCTCAGTGGTGAGGGAACGACTAAATACATCCATACAAAATAATAAAAAAGCTTACTAACATATCATTAAACGGAATATTCGCAAAAAAAAGATAGCCAATGTTCCTGTCGAAATGATTCGAGAGGAAGGTCCGTTCCTGCATTTGAAACCTGATTACTTTTTTTAAGAATATGCAAGTTACATGTCTTCAAGCAGTTTGCATGCCTTTATCAAGACTTGGGGAGCGGAGTTGTGGATAAACGTTTTAACATCAACCCTCAGTTGGGTTTATGTTCTAGCTTATTCATGATTTTCACACTCACTTCATCGGTGACGGCCAGTGAGTCTGGAGGGATACTTTGCGTCAAAAACACGTTGGCGCCGATGGTGCTTCTGGCCCCAACAATGGTGTCCCCGCCCATCACCGTGGCGTTGGCATAAAGCGTGACTTTATCTTCAATGGTTGGGTGTCTTTTAACACCTCGAAGAGATTGGCCGCCTTTGAGTGAGCGTCCAATCAGAGCCACTCCCTGGTACATCTTGACATGGTTGCCAATGACGCTGGTCTCTCCCACGACAGTGCCTGTGCCATGATCGATAAAAAAGTGAGAACCGATACGTGCTCCCGGGTGAAGATCGATTCCTGTTCGGGAGTGAGCCCATTCGGTCATAATACGCGGTATGAGAGGGATTTTTCTCTGGAAAATCTCATGAGCCAGACGCTGGACTGCGATGGCTTCCACGAAAGGATAGGCTACGATTACCTCGTTTTTATTGAGTGCTGCAGGATCGCCATTGTAAGCAGATTCGACATCTGTCTGTAAAAGTTCCCTTAGATCGGGAAGCTTCTCAAGCAATTGGCCAGTCATTTCGTGTGCACAGTGCCTGATCTCATCAGTTTTGACGCCTTCGGGTGGGCTATGCAGCAGGCTTTTGTAAACTTCATCCTCAAGTCGTCCGAAGACATTGTCCATGAGATTAGCGGTTTCGATACGTAACTCACATGAGTGAATCAAGTGGTCATCAAAATACCCGGGAAATAAAAGCCTCAAGAGGTCTTGAGTGATTTCGGCAATTGTTGATTTGGATGGTAAATTGACACCATCCAGGTGGTTGATACCTCCAAGATTGGCATACGAGGCCAATAAATCATTAGTCAATTTTTTGATCAATTCATTCACGTGAAAACTATAAGCTCAGAATTTCGAACCAGCAAGGTGAGGCTTTGAAGCGCACGGCTTAATTCAAGGAGCAATCAATCGAAAAAGCATGAGAGGTTCCTCCTTGGAGAAGGTCGCGAAATTGACAAAAGTGCGTCGATAAGTTGTCCACTCTTCATCCTTAAAACGACTTTTGAATTGAAGTCGATGTTCACTTAATGCTCTCGGCCAAGTTAAAAATATTTCATCACCTATATCAAAAATGTTCAACTGAGGACGCTCTTCGTTTCCGTCCTCAAAAATCAGCAATGACATCTGGTTGGAATCATAAACAGGGTATGCTGAATAAGATTCATTCACTCGCAGTGGAAAGACATTTCTGAACTCACCCAAGAGAAGATTACTTTCCAAAATAGGAATTGTCTCACCGTGTTGAGGTTTCCAGTCTTCGTGGAAGTGAACAACCAGTTCACCTTGAGCAATCAAGATGTTTCCGGCGTAGATGCTTGGTTTTGTCGTTCCCGCTTCAGAATGAGAAACTGCAACATGTAACCGATTGGCAGGGTCGAGTTCAATAGTATCGCTGACATATAAACTTGTATCAGAAGACCGCAAATCCAGACGCCCAAAAGACTGTAGATTGCCATCAATACTCAGCTGCCCATCCAATACGGCCTTCTGAACCTTCAAGCTTGGGGTGCTTAGAGTGCTGCTGTCCGACAATAATTGCCCACCGTTCAGTGTTAACCCGCCTCGAATGGTAACCCTGCCCTTGGGGAGTTTAACAGTTCCACTGCTTTGTATGTTCCAATCGAGAACCACGTTGTCCGCTGCATCGGTGATCTCCAGTAGCCCATCGTTCAGGATTTGTGGATATGCTTTGGGCATGAAGGCAGTCGAACGTACGTTACCTTGAATTGAAAAAACGCTGTCAATCTCGTTGATGATAACCGCTTTTTCAAAAGTGATCAAATCACCTGCCGACCAGATTATTTCCCCGGAATTAACGAACAAACGGTTGCCAAGGACTCGTGGTTCGCTGGTTTGATCGACCCGTGCCATTTCTGTTCTACGGAGATTATGAAGCATACCTTCCCCTCCAATGGAAGTGCCATTGCCCCAAAGAAAATAATCCTGCACACTGATCGTGTCTTTACCAAGAATTTGTCCCTTCTCAGAGAGTATTAGAATTTGTGGGGTTACCGATTCCTCCGAATTGAAGTAGACTTTTCCCTTTTGGACCGACAGGGTGTTCCCTACATCAATCAGATCCGTTTCAGGGTAAAAAACAGCTTCTTTCCCTGATAGAATGGTGTTGTCCCTGACGGAATATTTTCCTTGGATCTTCGCAGTGTAAAGAGGCGACGAAAAATGGACATCATTCAAACTGGCAATCGATGCATTTTGGCTGCTTTCAAACGCGTGAGCGAATTCCAGTAAGGTGTCCTCACTTGCTTCAAAGAGCGATTCATTGAGCACCGGACCTGCAAATTTCAAGTTCCCGCTCAGCAGATAAGTCTTCCCTGCATTGAAATATTCGCAGCCAATCAATGTGGTGCCCGTCGATTCCTGTTTATTAAAGGTGCCGAGATTGCGGAATTGGCCGTGAGGTCGGCTATCATCTGACAGCCAACTCCCATCGAAATTTGTTTTGAAAACAGCGTTTTCCAGATTGTGGAATATGCCCTCGGTTCCGGATCGAACGTCGCCGGATGACCATTCGGCTTCTCTTGCGTTAATGATGTTAAAACTTCGCAAGATTTTGTTGCCGCTGGTCATTGTCACTTTTTGAGGGGCTATTAATTGCCCATTTCCTCCGGTGAATCCACCCCCGCGCCAAAGGAATCGATCCTCTGCAGTGAGGGTTGCGTTCCCTTGAACAAAACCAGCAGCAAGTTCAAGGTTGACGACTTCGATGTTGGTGCTCAATTGGATTGTTGGCGACGCGTCCAATGCGATCAAGACGTTGAACTCGTCCTGACTGTCGTTGTCAGGGAAGGGGAGGAAACCAAAGGTGTTCCATCTAAAAACATCTGTCCATGAGCCTGACGCTGCGCTGATCCATGCTGCATCGAAAGGCTGCGCACGCAAATCTGGGGTCCAGAAGGAAAAAAAGTAGCATATTACAGCAATCAGGGAACGATTCGGGAAACCGCTTTTTCCGTGATTTTTGAATGAGGATATTTGCATGATCCGGTTTGCTTTGTAATGAAATCGATTTTAATTAGAAGAAAGGTCATCGGGAGAGTCAGCCAGCATGCGCTCTTCCCAACCCTGTTGATGCATGATATGCCGCCACAGATTATTGGCATCAAGATCAAAAAGCAGCTTTCGCGAGGCAGGTTGTATCATCCATGATCCATTTTCGATTTCATCCTCCAACTGACCTGAACTCCATCCTGAATAACCGGAATAAAGCTTGATTCCACGATGAGGTGAAAAAGACTTGCTCAGCTCAATCAATTGTTCAAATGAGTGTCCCAGGGAGACATCTGGAATAATTTGCTCTTCATCAATAAATGAGTCAGTAATTAAAAAACTGAGGGCTCCAGGTTGCACAGGTCCGCCTACTTGTACGGACATTTCTTCATATTGCTCAGGAATGACCTCCGAACTCAGTTCCTGAATTGTATGTCCCGTAGGCCGGTTTATCATTAAACCAAATGCCCCTTCAGGGTCATGTTGGCATACGAAAACCACAGCTCTATGAAAAAAGGAACCGTTGAGTTTTCCTCCGTCCAATAAAAACTGACCTTTGAGAGATTTAAATGCCCCGCCCATGTTTGTTACAAACGGTTATCAGTCTCTTGTCAATATGGCAATACTGTTGTAAACACGATTCTATGATAAACGGAGATAAACCCCACCCTCGCCAGACTCACAAGCCAGCACGATTGGAGGAAACCAAGCGCTCAAAAAGTAATTGGCAGAAAAAAACAGTCTGGGTTGCTCTGATTTGCACTTTTGTTTTTCTTGCTTTGAACGGAACCGCTTGCAAGTCCAAATCCGGTAGCCGCGAGTTTATTCCGGGCAAGGGGTGGATGGAAAACTAGAAACACACAGCAGATCAAAAGATGCCTATCTACGAATTTAAATGCGGTAACTGCAAAAAGGATCACGAAATGCTTGTTCGCTCGCACGATTGGTCAGGCACTCCTTGCCCCGCTTGCGGGGCGAACCAGTTGCAGAAGAAACTTAGTGTGTTTGCGGCTTCTAGCTCAGAATCCGAGGCTGCTCCTCCTTGTTCAGGAACCCCTTCTGCCTGCGGGCGATGTAGCATGGATGATTGACTCGGGCTTCAAGGGGTTTTGATGACCGACTTGGTTGATGATACAAGATCCACGATATCAAGTTCTAACATTTTTTCTGCACCAAGAAACAATAATGACTATCTGATGCATGCCTGCATTCTTTGTGAGGCTCGATTTGGATGCTTCAATTTCTTTCTGGATTGGGTTTGTGCTTCAATCAACCCATGTTAAGTGGTTTAGATGGAATTACGCTTCAATCTGTCTCAATTTCTGTGTGATAAAATATGTAAGATTCTCCATTCCAGTTAGATAACTTATTCAATGGCTCTTGGAGGCTTGACTTGTCTGATTTTCTTTGGTTTTCTTTCCGACCCTTTGGCTCGAGCCAAATGGGGATTCAAAAAAGCCATTGCGTGGCTACTGGCTTGAAAGTAAGGTTTAGAGTCTTTTAGAAGAGTAACAGTATTTCGCCTATGTTCCCTAGAGTTACTAACTCCCTTTATAATTCGAAATTTGAGCACGATGCCTGTGGTGTGGGCTTCGTTGCTAACACCAATGGAAAGAAAGAGCGTCGTATCCTGGACTACGCCCTTGAAGCTCTGTGTAACCTTGCACATCGAGGTGCGCTAGACGCCGACGCTAAAACTGGTGACGGTGCGGGTGTAATGATTCAGATTCCGCAGCCATTTTTTCAGGCCGAGGCTGCAGTGGTCGCTGGCTTGGACTCTGTCACCGAGGCAGTCGCCGTTGGTTTTGTTTTCCTGCCATCAGACAGTGATCAGCAGGTTTCAGAGGCAGTTGAGATATTGCAGAGCGCGACTGAGGAATTCGGTATGAAAGTCTTCGGTTGGCGCGATGTGCCAGTCAATCCGAAGTGTCTTGGGGACAAAGCCCGTTCTACGATGCCATTCATGAAACAGATCCTTGTGGGTAGAGGAGATGGATGGGACGACAATAACTTTGAACGCCATTTGTTCCTGGCTCGTAAAGTCGCTGGGCAACGGGCCAGAGAAAAAGGGATTGAGGACTTTTACATTGCCTCATTCTCCTCACAGACCGTCGTCTACAAAGGTTTATTCAATGCCCCGCAATTAGGGCAGTATTACCAAGATTTGCAAAGTCCACTGTTTGAGACTTCACTGGCGGTTTTCCATCAGCGTTACAGCACAAACACTTTTCCGACCTGGCGTCTGGCTCATCCTTATAGAACGTTAGCGCACAATGGGGAAATCAACACCTTACTAGGCAACAAAAACTGGACCCGAGCGCGCGAGCAAGAAATCACTTCACCTATTTGGGGGGATAATATTGAGCATCTGAGACAGATCATTCAGCCCGAAAGTTCTGACTCAGCAGCATTGGATAATGCACTCGAGATCCTCCGCTTAAGTGGGCGTAACATACTTCACAGTGTCTTGATGCTCGCCCCGGAAGCATGGGAGAAAATGGATGACCTCGATCCCGAAATGAGAGCGTTTTATCGCTACCATGCTTGCTTGAACGAACCATGGGATGGTCCGGCGGCAGTCGTCTTCACAGATGGTCGCTATGTCGGTGCAACGCTTGATCGTAATGGCCTACGTCCAGCGCGTTACAAACTCTACAAAGATGGACTCATTGTCTTTGGTAGCGAGGCTGGCATGGTTGAATTAGACGATGCAGACATCCAGAGTAAAGGGCGTTTGGGACCGGGTAAAATCATGGCAATTGACACTCTGGAAGGTCGATTGATGGGGAATGACGAGGTGAAGCGGTCTGTCGCTTCTCAGCAACCATATGGCCAATGGTGCGATGAAAACATGGTTTATTTGCGTGACCATGCTAAGCCCATCCAGCCAGTTGAAAAACCCATCAATCTGTTGGATTTAACCTTGCAGCAGATCGCCTTTGGCTGGGATTCAGAAGAATTGAAGCTGATCTTCAAACCAATGATCACCACGGGGGCCGAGGCCATTGGTTCCATGGGGGATGATACGCCCTTGGCGATCTTGAGTAAAAAACCTCGGTTACTGTATTCTTATTTCAAGCAATTGTTTGCCCAAGTAACAAATCCTGCCATCGATAGCATTCGGGAAAAGGTAGTGATGTCGCTTTCGACCTGCATGGGGCACCGTCGCTCATGGCTGGAGGAATCTCCCAAGCATGCCAGTCTTTTGCGTATAGATACTCCTTTTCTGCTGGAATACGAATTGGCGGCTCTTGCCAACATGGACCATCCGGATGTGAACGCAAACACCATCGGTTGTCATTTTCCTGCTTCAGGCGGTACGCAAGCCTTAGTTGACAGCCTGCGTAGCGTTTGTGATCAAGCATCCGAAGCCGTGGATAATGGCTGTTCTGTCATCATTCTCAGCGACCGCGGAACGAATGAAGAAAATGTACCTATTCCCATGTTACTTGCTGTTGGGGCCGTGCATCATCATTTGATCAGGGAGGGCAAACGACTCAAAGCCTCCATAGTCTGTGAGACCGGAGAAGCTCGTGATGTCCATCATTTTGCTTGTTTAGTCGGATTTGGTGCCTCTGCCGTCAATCCTTACGTGGCCATAGATTTAATTCGTGAATGGGCTGAAGAAGGTGAATTGGAAGGTGTAGATATTGATCAAGCCATCGCCAACTACCGTACATCCATCGAAAATGGAATGCTCAAAATCATGGCTAAAATGGGGATATCAACCATGAGCAGTTATCGTGGTGCCCAAGTCTTTGAAGCGGTTGGAATTTCCGATGAAGTGATAGATGAGTGCTTTTATGGAACCACGTCTCAGATTGGTGGGATTACTTTTGAACATATTGCATCGGATGCAATTCGCAGGCATCAACAAGGTTTCGGAGATCCTGAATCAGCCACACTCGACGAGGGGGGGCATTATAAAGTTCTCCCTGGTGACCGTGGGGAATTCCACGCTTTCAACAAGAAAGTGGTGCAGACCATGCACAAATTCCTTCGAAGCGGTGAGCGCGATGCATTCTTAACTTATCTGGAAACGGCTGAGAGACGTGATCCAGTCAACCTGCGGGATTTGTTCCAGTTAAAACCAGATATCACACCCATTTCGTTGGAACAGGTAGAACCCATCGACTCCATTCGAATGAGGTTCACAACTGCTGCAATGAGTATGGGAGCACTTTCGCCTGAAGCCCACGAATGCTTGGCCATTGCCATGAACCGTATTGGAGGTAAGTCCAATTCGGGCGAGGGGGGCGAAGATGCCGAGCGATTTAATTTACGAGAAAATGGCGACAACGCATCTTCAGCCATCAAACAGGTTGCATCAGGTCGATTTGGGGTAACACCCGAATACCTTGCGAGCGCTCAAGAGATCGAAATCAAAGTTTCGCAGGGAGCAAAACCTGGCGAAGGAGGACAGTTACCTGGGCATAAAGTAACGCCGTTGATCGCTACCTTACGGCACAGCACACCCGGAGTTCCTTTGATATCTCCACCTCCTCATCATGATATTTATAGTATCGAGGATTTAGCCCAGTTGATATATGATCTGAAGCAGGTAAATCCACGAGCAAAGGTGTGTGTGAAACTTGTAGCTTGTGCAGGCGTTGGCACTATCGCGGCGGGCGTAGCAAAGGCGTTTGCCGATGTGATTCTGATTAGTGGCAATGATGGCGGTACGGGTGCTTCCCCTCAGAGTTCCATCAAAAATGCTGGAGTTCCCTTTGAGTTGGGGCTTGCGGAGGCGCAGCAAACACTGATGCTCAATGATCTTCGGTCAAGGGTTATCTTGAGGACGGATGGTGGATTAAAGACCGGATCAGACATTGTCATGGGCGCGTTGCTTGGTGCCGAGGAATTCAACTTTGGTACTGCAGCTTTAATTGCAGCTGGATGTGCCATGTTTAGAGTCTGTCACCTGAACACTTGTCCTGTAGGAGTTGCGACGCAAAGAGAAGATTTACGCCTTAAATTCCGGGGTAAGCCTGAAAATGTGGTGGCCTTCTTTGATCAGGTAGCCCAAGAGGTCCGCGAAATCATGGCTTCTCTGGGAATTCGCAAATTCAATGATCTGGTAGGTCGAACAGATTTTCTCGAAGTTCGCCCTGTAGATCAATTTGATGAGCGTATCCAGTCCAAGGCTGGATCTCTGAACCTTGAAAAGCTGCTGTGGCAAGCCGACGAATCTGGTTCTATGCCGCGTATTCATACGCGTGAACGCAACGAGCGGTTTGGAGACAGTCCGTTGGATGACCGTATTGTAAATGATGCCAAGCATGCCCTCAAAGGCAAGGGCAGCATGAAGTTGAAGTATAAAATCAATAATGTTTGCCGCAACATAGGAACACGTGTTTCAGGGATTATTGGATACACCTACGGAGACACAGGTCTTCCGGCTGGCTCGATTGATCTCACGCTCACAGGCAGTGCTGGCCAGGGTTTTGGGACTTTTCTTGCCAAAGGGCTGATTTTAAGACTTCTGGGAGAAGCCAATGATTATGTGGGCAAGGGGATGAATGGTGGAGACATCATCGTGCGACCGCAAGATGGAGTTCTTTTTGATTGCTCGCAGAATGTGATTCTTGGCAATACTTGTCTTTATGGTGCCACTGGTGGGCGTTTGTTTGCTGCAGGTACCGCTGGTGAACGTTTTTGTGTGCGTAACTCCGGCGCTGTTGCCGTCGTTGAGGGTGTAGGCGATCACGGGTGTGAGTACATGACTGGAGGCAAAGCTATTATCCTCGGTGATACAGGACGTAATTTTGCGGCTGGTATGAGCGGTGGTGTTGCTTACGTCCATGACATGGAAAACAGATTTCCAAAGAATCTGAACAGCTCCATGGTGGATATTGAACGGCTCGAAAGTGCGGAAGAGATACACATGCTGAAATCCCTTGTTCAGGAGCATTTCGATCATACGGGATCATCCAAGGGTGCCGGTTTATTGCAGAATTGGGCAGAGGAAGTGTCGCGTTTCTGGAAAATCATACCTCATCCACCCGAGGCCAAGCCTGCCTCCAAGCCTGTGCATGAATTAAATCAGGAAAAAGCGATTCCAGCGCCTACAGGTAGTTTCTAACGATTTGACCTTCAGGTGATATGAACAAAAAAGCGGATCTTTGATCCGCTTTTTTATCTGCTTGAATGGAAAATTTTAACATTAAAATGAATATCTTCTAAATGCTCTAGTCTAATAGGCAAGATAGCGATGTTTTTTGGGTGTAACTTATTGGGGGTTTACCAGACATTCACTCGCTATTGGTGTTTACGTGTGTTTTTGAAATATTTATGGTTAGATCTGGAACAATCTACTGACTTCAAAACACGCATCAGGGCCATCCGTCAGGGTGGCCCTGATTCATGGATTAATCGATATTTCGAAGAGCTGCTTTCAAATGTTGCCTTGCCTGCCAGATGCTCTGAACGAGTTTGACCTTGCTCTCATCCTTCGACTCAAGATTCAAATCGCTTCGTTCCCAACTGATAGCAGGGAAAAGCGTTTGCAGTAATAACTCAATGCGAATGAGTGGTGCAACCAGTCGCACGCGCACAGCGAGCAATGGATCTTTGTCTGGAACGGAATCCTGTTCATTGAGAAATGGTTCGATGTATTCGTCTTTTGTAAGAAAATCAGGCTGCGAGAAGAAACGCGCAATCATGCAAGCGGGGTCTCCCCAGCGGGCCTGATCAAAATCACAAAAGCAAATACTGTGCTCGGGGGTAATGATGGTATTGTGAAATGTGAATTCTCCAGGCGTAATCCAGGCCAAGTGATCTTTCAAATTAACATTTGGATCAAGTCCTCCCGTGCTGCAAGCCGTCAGACAGTGTTGAATGATTTGCTGCCACCCGGCATTTAATTCATCTTCCCAAAAGCTTACCAAGGGTTGCACGTCCCTCAGTGAGTCAGGTATGCCTTGAAGAATGAAAGTGTTGATGGCATCAAGAAGGCAGGATACGGAAGACTCACGAGGGGGAATGTCTGGCAACTGCTTGGCTTCTTCAATATCACGATTCCGGTTGATTTGAGCTAAGAATTCTCCAGTGAAGATGGTGCGCGGCAGGTTAACTTCATCAGGTCGAATCGCACGGCCATGCAAGAGGCTGAGAACGCTGATTCTTTGATTTTCATCCCATCCCAAAGCAAAGGGATTGTCATGGATAGTGGCTGCCTTCAGAAAATTATAGAAACTCTGTTCGGTCTGGTAGGGATCCGATTCTTGAGAGGAGACCGGGGGATACCACTTTAGGGCGTAATCGAGCCCTTCATGGTGCAATTTAAAGGTACGCTTGATGGCGCTGCCCGGCATGGGGGAGATCAAGGGATCATCCCCGATACCGAGCGAATTTAAAAGTGGAGATGCAAGTTCTCGAATCGTTTCCGGGTCCATGATGGACCCAAGATGCGATTCTCAAACGCATTCGTCAAGGAGCTACAATGCGGAAAAAACCTGCGCTTTGATCTGCAGTGATCGTATGTGAATTGCCAGTCGTGCTTACATTTTCCCAATTTCCGTTGACCTGGTCACTTTTCTGCAACTGCCCTCCATCGCCTTCCCAGCTAAGAGTGATCTGATCTCCAGTCGAGGCAATGTTCAGTGTGATTTCTTGAGGTTTCACTAAAAGGGTGGCAGGCACAAACATCATGTAATTCAGATCCACATTGTTGTCGGCTTGCACTGCTGTGAGTCTTAATGTTTGTTCTCCACCCAATTCCATCACCAAGTCACGTCCTTGGTCATCTTTGAGCGGGAAAAAACCGTAGCTGCCACCCGTAGATGAAACACTGAATTGTCCAAGTTCGGTAACCGTTTGATTGGATGAGGTAGCTCCTGAAACAGTGCCCAAGGACAGAGTCTGATCTGCGCGGACACGTGCTCTAAGAAAGATCTGGTAAGTCCCTTGTGTGATATTGCGGGTGTAGTTATACCATTCACCTGTATTCACCCGTTCGATTTCGAAATCACGGATGCCTTCACCGACGTCCATGAATTTGGCTCTCAAGGAATCTCCAGATGTCCATGTGTCAACCAGCTCGTCTTTCAAAGCCCCAGATCCAAAGCGGTATCCATTATCAAGGAAGGCATCGAAGTCGACATTGTCATCGGTAGGGCGATCGTCGGTGCCATCGTCATTGGCATCAATGCCAATTTCACTCACACGGTCAAAGTAACAATTTGCCTCTGAACCACCGGGTGTTTCGCAAGGAACGGGGTTATCAAAAAATCCACCTCCACCAAAATTGAAATCCTCGGCCTCAATTGCATAATTATCCAGAGAGATTGTATCAAACGTGAAATCAAAGGAGTAAGATCGCCCCATGCTGTCGGTCGCACCAATTTTGCCTTGATAAACCTTGTTCTTTTCGAGGCCAGTAAAGCTACCTGTCCAGGCATTTTCATCTCCTTCGAACGTGGTTTCACCAGTGACGCTCTGTCCATTGAGTTCGAGCGAGATATCCTCCTGCGCTACTGTTGCATCACCCAGAGGTGTGACAGTGAAATCGATGGGTGTGCCAGTTGAAACCAGTTCTTCGCTTTCTATTTTACTGATGATATCCACCGCAGGAGGTCCATCGGCATCTTCTCCCCGACTCAAGGCCTGGATTTCATCTACGCTCAATGCTCGGTTGTAGACCCTGAAATCATCAATGCGTGTATCACAAAGGCGGGTTAAGAAATAAGATCCACCTACTGATAAAGGCTGAGCCCCTTCCTCTTCACTGATGTTTGTCAAAACGGGGTTACCTACCCCCCCAGATTTGGATTCCAGTTCACCATCAATGTAGTGATCGAAATCCCCGACAGCTGCGAGGATCCCATCATCATTTGCATCCACTTCGGGATCAAAAACAGAAACATAATGGTGCCAGTTGCCGTCATTAAAAGGAAGGCTGTTACCAAAGTTGTTCCCCCCTTGGTTTTCGGTACGTGCGTGTTGGCGGATGACACCTTCTCCATCTCGGATCCCATGGAATTTAACATGCATGCGCTGACCTGTGGCATTGATGCCCCAACCAATCACTGCGCCTCCAGCGCCATTAGGGTTGTTGTCGTCCGGTCCCAGGCGTACCCAGAAAGAAATCGTGCGAGCAGCATCATCACCGATGCCTAAATAATCGGGAGAAGTCATGAAGTAATCGTAATTGAATTTAGCCGAGCCACCGAAACGTCCTCCTGACCAATTGACTTCTGCTCCCGGAAAGAGATTGTTTTCAGGGAACATGGAGCGATCATTACCAGATAAATCACTCGCCTCATTGCCAGTGCCCTCGTCAAAGGGAATGTAGATTTCAAGACCATCCCTAAGGGATTGAGCTGATAAGGAAGTTGCGACTGACATCGCCGCAGCAAAAATAAAGGATCTTCGTAACAAGTTGTTCATCATATCAAATATGTTCCAGTGATTATTTGCATAATTTTGAATGCACGAATTGGGTGATCAAGACTTATAGGAAATATTTTGGTGTAAAAGCAAGTTGGGAAAATTGGAGATATAATTAAAAAACAAGCGATGCTCAGAATAAATCCTTCAAATGTTTTCCTGCATGTGAATTTGGACATTGAATGATGTCCGTGGCCCTTCGTTGAACCGTTTGTCATTGCATGTTTTGCACGGGATATAGATATTGGACGTTATCATGGTTGTGTAGTGAGGATAGGTTCCGAATGCAAAAATGGTTTTCATAAAACGAATTGCGGCTTCCAATAATCTCCTTCACTCTAACCAAGCGCGACGGAACAGTTTTCATGACATTTTCAATTTCTCAATCATTGTGCGTTGAATGCGGTCTTTGCTGTGGCGGGATGGTGTTCGATGATGTTGAGTTACGAGATGAGCATGAGGCGCTGACAGTGGAATGCCTGGGGTTAGAGGTGGAGGAAGAAGATGGTGCGTATTTTCTGATTCAACCTTGCCGGGCACTAAAGGGAACTCATTGTAGTGTATATGAGCACCGTCCCGAGTGTTGTCGTAGTTTTGAGTGCTTGTTATTGAAGGATTATCAGGATGAGAAAATATCAAAAGTTGAAGCACTTGATTTAGTTCAAAAGGTGCGAGAAAAGATGGAGTTTTCGGATAAAGAATCCGTTAGGTGTTTGATCAGGAAACATTTCCTGGGTTGGACTGATTGAATTGACATCAAGATCCTGCCACTCAAATTTCGCCATGATCCTCCTCAAAACTTGCGTGACTGAACTTTGAATGTTGTTAAAGTTTCGTTTGACTCAATTTCATTAACTAGAACTCTATGATGACATCAGTAAAGCTTTCATTTTTCTATCGTTTGGCAAAAAATGTGTTTATTTTTTTATGCGCCTGTTCCCCAATCTTTGATTTTGGTTTCACTGGCATAGCTGCAGACTCTAAACCAAAATTCGATCGCAGTCCCAAGAACTTGGGGACCGTCATGGTTTTTTCAGGAACGGGCTGGTATCGACATCCCGAAGTGCCAGCTATAAGTGGATGGCTTGCTCGTTTAGATGCGGATCTGAAGATGCAGGTGGATGTGTCAGAGAATCCAAATGATCTCGTCAAAATCCTGAATAAATATCAGGTCTTGGTGCTTAATAATTGCACCGAAATGACTGCCTTGTTTGATGAAAAACAGCGGATGGCGGTTGAAAAATGGTACAGAGCGGGTGGGGGAATTATTGCACTTCACGCTTCTTTGGTCCGTCAAACGAATTGGAAATGGTTCAACGAATTGGCGGGATGTGATTTTGACAGTGATTCAGAATATCTCGAAGCAAGAGTCATGGTCGATCCGGGCGCGATCAATCATCCAACCGTTAAGGGGCATGGAACCCAATTTGCCTATAAAGCTGATTGGACGAACCATGATCGATCGGTAACAGGGCTGCCGGGATTTCAGGTATTACTCCGCGTGGATGAATCAACCTTTGAACCCGTTCGTGAATATTTTCAAAGCCGAGGGGGAAAGGCAATGGGAAAGGATCATCCCATTGCCTGGTTACACAGCAATGGCGGTGGTCGTTTTTTCTACACAGAACTCGGCCATGATGTCAGATCATTGGAAACTGAGTTTGGAAGACAGCACATTCTTGAAGCGATTCGATGGGCTGCTGGAAGACGTTAATAGTATTCACTCCAGGCGCCATGACTTGCCCGGGGGCGCATGCTAAAGCATGAACTCCAACATAGGGTGGGCTAGGGAGCATGGATTATACCAAATTGCTTTATGGAACTCATTTCGAAAGGCATTTGTTCCGTTAAAAAAGTATTGTTTCTTGGGGGTGTTTCAGACATTTTGCTGAGTATACCTTTTAGAAATTGTGATCCCATTATTGCGCATTGCTTTAGTTCTGTTTGTGTCGGTTGAACATTGCTGGTTTCAGTCATTCGTTCATGGGCAGGAAAATAAAACCAGTAGTCAAGATGTTCGCTCTAGAGAGGGGCTCCTTGCTCTTTATAATTTCTGTGAGCCTGGTGGTCCGCTAGTAAGAGATCAATCTGGAAGAAAAGATTCCACCCATTTGCGCATACGGTCGATGCGAGGTGTTCAAAGGTTGGGTAACGCTCTGAAGTTAACAGGTTCGACCCGATTGCTTTCCGGGAAATCTCCAACTCCTTTAATCAAGGCGATTCAAAAATCGGGAAGCTTCACGATTGAAGCCTGGATCACCCCAGCAAATACTAATCTGAAAGGGCCTGCTCGTATTGTCACTCTATCCAGGAATGGCAGCGAAAGGAATTTTACTTTAGGTCAAGAAGGTGCGCGATATGACGTTCGATGTCGTAGTAGCACAACCGACAGAAACGGCCTGCCTTCCCTGGCTTCCAAATCGAATTCCTTGTCGACCGATTTAACCCATGTTGTTTTCACTTTGGAGGCGGACCATGTATCTCGTATTTACCTGAATGGCCGTTTGAACACTGAAGGTAAAGTTCCAGGAGAGTTAGACGCCTGGAAAAATAATGTTCAATTGGTATTGGGAAACGAAGTCTCAGGTGATCGGCAATGGAAGGGTACCTATCATATGGTAGCTTTGTATGATCGAGGTTTGTCAGAGCAGGAGATTGCAAGTCATTTTCAAGCGGGTGCGGGTGCCGAGGATTCTGAAACGGCAAAAATGGCAGGGCAGTCACCCAAAGCGGCTTTTTTTGAAGAGCACATTGCACCAATGATTTCAGAGCATTGTCTGGAATGTCATGACACTCACAATCAAAAAGGGAAACTGGATCTTTCATGGAAAGAATCAGCCTTCAAGGGCGGTAAGCATGGGGAAATCATTGTTCCCGGCAAACCTGAAGAAAGTGAGTTATGGCTATCTGTTCATCATGATGAAATGCCTGATGATCGTACCTTGTTGACGAGTGAGGAAAAGGCGTTGATCAAGCAATGGATTCAAAATGGTGCCACTTGGTCTATAGATCACATCGATCCAGTCTTATATGCCCATCAAGCGGAGGTTGTCTCTAACTGGGTGCGACGATTGACCTTATCCGAATACATCCTAACTGTAAGGAACACGGTCGATGTAGACATCAGTGAAGATGCCCGGAACCTGCTTCCTCGTGACCTCCGAGCTGATGGATTCAGTAACACGGCTTACAATCTCAATGTTGATCTTAAGCACGTCAATGCCTATGCCCAATTGGCTGAAAAAATTGTTCAACAAATGGACGTGGCGTCCTTTACCAGAAAATTTGTCCAGAACTTGAAGTTTACTGACAACGAAATGGGGGCATTGATCGAATCGATGGGTAAGTGGGTTTTAAGAGGGCCCGTCAATGAGCATGAACTGTTTGCTTACCGAGGTATTACGACCTCAGTTGCAGCTGCAGGGGGTAGTCATGATGAGGCCGTTGCGCTGGTTGTCGAGGCTATGTTGCAGTCGCCTAGATTTATTTATCGTGTTGAAAATCATGTTGGAGATGGCACGGTTTGGCCGGTTGATGATCATGAATTGGCCAACAGGATCAGTTACATTCTATGGGGATCAGGACCCGATGAAGCATTGATTCAAGCTGCCGACAAAGGGGAGTTGTATCGTGATGATTTACTAGGCCAACAAGTCGAACGCATGCTTGAGGACGAAAGAGCCCTTCAGCGGTCACTTGAATTTGCTAGTGAATGGTTGAACCTTAATCGACTTACCAACATGCAGCCCAACTCAGAAAGATTTCCGGATTGGGATCCAATGATAGCTCATGATATGCGTGAGGAATCGTTGGCCTTTTTCCGTGAGCTGGTATGGGAACAGGGAAGGCCTTTAAACGATCTTTTCAATGCGCGTTTCACCTACGTCACTCCAAGATTGGCAGCTCATTATGGTTTACCAGAGCACATGGTTGATTCGACAAACTCCGGGCTTCAGAAAGTGAAGTTGACACCCGAAACGAGACGTGGAGGGATATTAACTCAAGGTAGCATTCTTACGGTTGGGGGAGATGAGGCTTCCATGGTAGCAAGAGGATTGTTCATGTTGCACGAAGTTCTCAGAGGTGTGGTGAAAGATCCTCCTCCCTGCGTTAATGTGGTTCCCATTCCAACTGAAGCGGGATTGACTCAACGAGGCATTGCGATTCAGCGCATTGATAATGTGTTGTGTGGTGGTTGTCATAAAAGGTTTGAACCATTGGCGTTTGGATTGGAAAAATTTGACGGGCTTGGTTCTTTTCATGATGAAGATGAACATGGAAATGGCTTAAGAGAGGATGGCCGTATTCGAATTCCTGGACAACCCGACGTGATGGAGTATGCAACATGCCTTCAATTGATTGATTTTCTGGCAGGGAATGAACGGGTTCAGGAAACGGTCACATGGAAAGTGGTTCAATTTGCCCTGGGACGACCATTGACGGCTCAAGATGCGAACGAGGTTCAGCGTATTCATGAGCAATCCCGAGAAAACGGAGGTACCTGGGCAGCGTTGATCAAGGCAGTTGTTCTCAGTGATTTAGTTAGAAACATTAAAACGGAGAAAGAAAGTAAATGACTGAACAAAATATAAGCCGACGTGCGGCACTCAAAGGTTTGGGGACGATCAGTATTGGCCTTCCTTTTCTGGAAGAAATGTGTGTATCAAAGGCCTTCGCAGCTGCTGGGAATCCTGTCCCAGTAAGGGCGTTCAATCTATTTTTCGGTCTGGGTATCCCTGCGCCCCTGCAACAGGAAGGATTTGAAGGTGTGCTGGAGCCACTGAAGCCATTGAGTGATAAATTGCTTATTATGCGCAAAGTGGATCAGGTCCGTTGTGATCAATCGGGGATCAATGCTCATTTTGATGGAGCTTCTGGTGCATTCACGGCTGAACCTCCTAAAGGCGAAGCCAAAGCGGGTGGTCCTTCCATCGATCAATTGATACGCAAACATCATTACCCAAATGGTCAACCCTCCGGTGTGGCACCAACGGCAGTGGCGGGTACTTTTTTCAGGCGAAGCCGTGTCAGTCGTTATGTTCACAGTTACAATCAGGATGGGACCGTTGCGGCAACCATGCAGGAGCGGCCAAGAGATTTATTCGACCGATTGTTTGGGACGATTCAGTTCGGTGATTCAAGCGATGCGCGGCAAATGCACCTGAAGCGTAGTGTGTTGGATTCTGTTGTCGAACAATACAAATATTATACGGGGGGACGTTCACCTTTAGGTAAAACGTCTCGCGCAAAAATCGCGGATCATCTTGATCGTATTCGTGAATTCGAGCAACGCGCTTTTTCTTTGGATAGCGAAACCGGAAGTGGGCCTAAGCGACCAACTCCATCTGAGCTCCTTCACGGTGGATTGGCAGATCCGGGAGGAGAGGGGATTGATATTAGTCTGGATGAGCTAACCACGGAATGGCGCCTGATGGCTGATCTTTATGCCAGTGGGATTCAGATGGACAAAGTTCGCTTCGGTGCATTGACTTTTTTGGCAGCAGGTGAGCGTATTCGATTGACGGGAGATTATCTTTATAATGGAGAAAAACGATACACGTTTGATGATTCCAGACGATTGAAAGCAGGAGGTTCACAAGGGTGCAGTCATGAATGGTGGCATCAATTCAATGAACAGAAACCCAATGAGGCCCTGCGTGCACACGCACACATGAAAATGCGGGAATTGTCCTATTTTCTTGGTCGTCTTGATGAGCAAGGCACGATTGAAGCGAACGGGAAAACCATTCTCGATAATGCGTTGATTACCATTTCGACAGAATCTGGCGATGGGCGCCACAATGACGTGAAACGCGAATTATCTGGTGTTTTTCACGCGATGAGTGGAGCGAATGGACGGTTCAAGACCGGCCAAATCCTTGACCTGAAATCTGAAGGTCTGGATGTTTACAATACCATTCTAGATGGCATGGGAGTCGCCCAGAAAATGGGTCCTGTGGATCGCGATCACAAGCTTGTCGATGCCATCAGAGCCTAGTAACTGAAACAAAAAAATCAGATGCATGATCCGTGTTCCAAATGCAGGCACATCATGTCAGCCAAAAGAACCTTCGGATACATGGGGCAATCCGAATAAGGCCCTTCAACAGGGCTAAAGTCTCACTGGCATCGTTGCCTATTGGAACACCAAAGAAAATGAAGCTTTGGTTACACTTATCTACCAGAATGGTCATAGCTAGTAAGTGTCAATGTTTCAATGATTGTAAGCTTGTAAATAGATCCATTTTTTGGCACTGACTGTCCTTCAATCATGAGCGAAATATACTGGAACGGGGAATATAAGAAAAAAAATGAGGCGATGATTCCTCCTGATGATCGGGGCTTTTTGTTTGGGGATGGAGTCTACGAGGTTGTTCGTATTTACAAAGGACGCTGTTTTGAAATGTCAGCTCACGAACATCGTTTGCTTCAAAGTGCTTCTAGCATTGGAATAAATATTGTTGATTTCAAGGGCATGACAGAAGTCGCTGAGAATTTACTCAGAAGGAATACTTTGCCGAATGGAGATGGGATTCTTTATTATCAAATCACCAGAGGCACGGCACCTCGTAAACATTTTTTTCCTGGTGAAGAGGTCCTGCCGAATCATTATGCCTATGTTCAACCTTTGCCTGTCACTGACTTTAAAGAGCGCCCAGGTGCCTCAGTTGTTACACTGCCTGATCGACGGTGGTTGGAATGTCATATTAAATCAATTGCCCTCCTTGGCAGCGTGCTGGCGGCACAACAAGCCAAAGAGCAAGGTGCCGTTGAAGCAGTTCTTCATCGTGATTCAGTAGTCACTGAGGGCTCCCATACCAATGTATTTGCTGTGCTTGATGGAGTTCTGAAAACACATCCAGCGAACCATTTGGTGCTTAATGGAATAACCCGACGTATAGTGCTTGAAATGACCCGAAAAGAAGGGGTTCCGCATGAAGAGAGTTCATTGAGCCTCTCAGAATTAAAAAGTGCCAGTGAGGTTTTTCTCACTGGCACGACGGTGGAAATATGGCCCGTTACACAATTAGACGGCAAACCAGTTGCTCATGGTCACACCGGTCCAATCACCCGAAAATTCCAATCATTATTTGATCGGAGCGCTGACCGTTTGACTTAATCGGTCGTGCCTACGGAGTGTTTCAAATAACGATAAAGATCACTGTCAGTTGAGAGAATCATCGTAGTTTCCGGATCAATGACTTCCTCATAGGTTTCGAGTGTTTTCACGAATTCGTAAAAATCGACTGATTGCTTTGATTGGTTGTAAGCAGAGGCGTAGATTTCGGTGGCTCTCGCATCCGCATCACCCTGGATTTTCTGAATTTCTTTGTAGGCTTCAGACTCGATTTGTTGAAGGTCGCGCTCCTTGTTTCCGATAATGCGTGCAGCTTCACCTTGTCCTTCCGAGCGAAATCGTTCTGCAATTTGCTGGCGTTCACTGATCATACGTTCGTAGATCCTTTTACGTACGGTTTCGTTGTAGTTGATACGCTTGAAACGAATATCCAGTAATTCAATACCAAAATCCTTGAGTTTCTCGCCTGCCAACTCGAAAATCTCTTTCTCGATCAAGCCTCGTCCCTTTGAGATTTTGTATAAAACACCCACATTTCCGGGAGCGTCTGACAACACTTCATCAACGACAGGCTCCCGATCCTTGGTGGTGCGAACAATTTCAATGAGTTCGTGTTTGGCAATGGCATTGCGGGTTTCACTGCCCAGGATATCGTTCAAGCGTGATTGAGCGCTTCTTTCATCGCGTAATCGCAGAAAGTATTGTTTGGCATCTTGAATCCTCCAACGCGCAAAGGTATCCACCACGATATATGTTTTATCCTTGGTTGGCATTTCGTTGGGTTTGCCGTCCCATGCCAGAAATCTGTTGTCGATTTGATTCACTTCCTCGATGAAAGGAATCTTGAAGTGGAGACCAGAATTTGTGATGGGATCTCCAACCGGTTTGCCGAAGCGTGTGATGAGAACCTGTTCGGTCTCATGGATGGTATATGCGGCGTTATACACCACAAATATCGCGATGATGGCGATTAAGGATATGAATGAACCTGCTGCTTTTTGCATGATGAAATCTTTGATTATTTATTGTCAGGAGCGATTTGTAGCAGTGGTAGAATCTGCTTTGCATCGGAATCCAGGATGATTTTCTTACCCATTTTTGGAATGATGGATCGCATGGTTTCGAGGTGTAGTCGACGCTTGGTAACTTCTGGAGCTTTCAGGAATTCAGTGAACAATGCCGTAAATTTGGTAGCGTCACCTTCTGCTTCGTTGACACGCTTCAATGCATAACCCTCCGCTGACCGGATTTTTTGATCCGCCTCACCACGCGCTCTTGGAACTACTTTATTGTATTCTCCATTTGCCTGATTAATAAGTTGCTCTCGCTCTTGCTGAGCCTGATTCACTTCATTGAAAGAGGGTTGAACTGGAGGGGGAGGGTTGACGTCCTTGAGTTGAACCTGATCGATACTGAGGCCCATTTTATAATTGTCGACCAATTCCTGCATCCGTTGGAGTGCCACGACCTCAATTTCCTGACGTCCTACCGTGATGACCTCATCAACCGTTCGATCGCCGACGACCTCACGCATGACAGATTCAGAAACCGCACGCAAGGTGCTCTCCGGTTCCTTGACTTGAAACAGGAATTGCTTTGGATTGTTGACTCTAAATTGAACGATCCATTCCACGGAAGCTGCGTTCAAGTCACCGGTGACCATGCTTTTCTCCCTGCTTTGCTCGGAGGATGACGTGTATTGATAAGGGTTGGTGGCATCTCGGGTACTTACTCCAAACTCCTGTTTCAATTGCCGTCTAACCGGAACGATTTGTACGGTATCAATACCGAAAGGCAATTTGAACTTCAAACCCGGCTCGACCGTCTTGATATACTTTCCGAAACGGAGGACAACACCTTGTGATTCCGCCTGTACTGTGTAGAACGCTGTTAATAACGCGATCACCACGAGGACTGCAATGAGCCCCATGATAATTGCCCTGAACTGGCTTTTTTGGTCGTTGAAGTTGGCTTCAAAGACCTTTTTGATCTGACTCATTTCTAATAATTACTTAAAATTGCTGTTTTTGGGATTGCCGCCTGATTCAAGATAAGCCAGAAGGTCCAGGATCTCATCTCTAGTCAAAACCTGAATAAGTCCCTCTGGCATAGGGGACAAGGTTGAGTTTTCTCTGGACTGGATATCCGAAATCTTGATGGATGTCCTCACTGCTGAATAAGGGTTTTGAAGAATCTCTATGGACTCCTCTGTTTCACCTACGATACGCCCTACATACTGTTCGTCATCTTTGGTGTTGATCTTCTCATATACATACTGATCTGAAAGGATTTTAGAGGGATGGATGATCGAATCAAGAATATCCGTAGTTGAGAATCGACTGCTGATAGCTGTCAAATCTGGCCCAACAGAGCCACCGTCATCGCCGAATCGATGACAAGCGCCACATTGTGCAGCTTCATAGGCTAATCGACCCTGCTCAAAATTCCGGCCTTTTTTGACATTGTTCAGAGAAGGCATGATATCATCCATGCTCCAATCCGTAAATTTACTTCGAGTCAACATGGGGTTGGGGGGCTGGTTCTTGACCACTGATTGCCCTCCATCAAGGATATCGCTCAGAGCGGTCCTTTCCTCTTTCGACAACGTTGCCTCAGCATCTTTTTTGATATTGGCGATGAATTTGTTGAAACTGGCTCCCATGGAAATAGTGCGTCCAACTTCTGAAAACCAGGTGAGTAAATCAGCAGGATGCTGCACACTTTTGAAATTTTGATTGAACCAGCTGAAATATCGCCTTCTTTGATCCAGTGACCAACCTTGACTTACATTCCTCAAATTGAAAACATAGTGTAGTTGGTCCTCGATATACTTCGAGCTTTCAATCAGTTTGAGAGTTTCAGTGATTGTGTTTGGGACGTTCAAATAAGCAGCAATCTTGGATAATTCCTTGTTGATAGTTTGGCTTTTGCTTGGGAAATAAAGACCTACAGCTTCCGCAACAGCCTCAGCAATGTCATTGTCTGGCTGCCCCATTCGAATGAATGATAATTGAAGAATTCGCATAATCTGCATTTGCTGATCTTCAGGTAAATCTGTTGAATTAATTTCCCCGAGTTTCATCAAAAGTGGATTCTGCCACTCTTGACCGCCTTTTCTCGCGAGTGCCATTAAGCCGGTCAAGCTACCTTGAATACTCTGTTCATCGATGACTCTTTCTGCCCATTGCTGGACGGGTTGGCTCTCAATGGCAATGCGGGCAGCATATCGAATCCAACGGTCATGGCTTCTCAAATGCGGCCATGAAAACGTGATGCACTCCGAATCAATTCGACCGTGATAGGATTCAAGTTTCCTTCTTAACAGGCGTGCGTCCGCTTCTTTTTCCGATACATAGGATGCCTTATCCGTTGATTCGTCCCCTTGATAAGTAACGCGATAAAGTGCGGACTGAGTGCCCCTTCCTCCAACGGTAAAATAGAGAGCTCCGTCAGGGCCAATTTCCATGTCGGAAACATTCAAAGGTTTGCCTTTGACAAATGTTTCTTTTGATCCGAAATAACTTGCTCCATCCGGCATGAGGTGGACTGCCAAAATCCGTCCATACGACCAGTCCATCACATAAAGAGCCCTCTGGTATTTTGCTGGGAATTTGGTTCCATAACCAAAGCAAACTCCCGTGGGTGATCCTATACCGATGTCTACTGTCGCAGGTAAACTGTCCTCAAAATAGGAAGGCCACTTACTGGTGCCGGAGCGCCATCCGTATTCTCCTCCGATGACAGAGTGAATGACACGCGTTGGTCGATACCATGGACTACCCCAATCCCATTCCATGTCACTATCAAACGCAAACATTTCACCATCGGCATTGAAGTCGAAGTCATATGCGTTTCTGTATCCAGCCAGCAACAGTTCCCATGTTTTACCTTCCGGATCGGTTCGGACAATATAGCCGCCCGGAGCCATGACGCCGGTGGCATGACCATTCCCATCCCATTGGCGTGGCAGCAGGTGATCTTCCTTATAATTTTGGTGAGGTGAGTTTTCGTCCACTCCCTCTGGAACTCGGGTGTGGTTACCGTTCATCATGTAAATCATGCCATCGGGCCCCAGCCTCAATCCATGGTAGCCATGCTCTCCTTCACCTCGAATTGCCTTCAGGAACTGGGTTTCATCGTCGGTCCAGCGGTCGTCCTTATTGGTATCAATCCAACGATACAAGCCTGTGCCTTTCGGTCCGTGACCATTGATATACAAACTGTCATGGGCATGGAGAAGCCCCATGGCGTGACGCACCTTGGTCGTCGTGAATGCCTCTACCTTGGGTGAGTTTGAGTCGATGTTGGTGATGCGCAAAAGGGGGTCATTGTCAGATTGAGGAGAAATGATGGCGCGTCCTTTGTCGTCAAATGTCATCGCAATCCAAGAACCTTGTCCTGCTTGAGACGAGAGAACGAGGTCTATTTTGAATCCTTTGGGGACTTCCAGGGATTCCGCTTGGGTGCCCTTTCCAGATTCAAATACGTTCCCCCAGGGCTGATCACCCAGTTTTGCGACAAAGGATGCTCGAGACCATTTGGAATCGTCAAATTCAAGATGCATCCACCCTTCCTCAGTTTCCAATGAGCTGACCCAATTTGCGTTGGATTCGAGGGTAGGACTGGGGCCTTCACGACGTTTGATTTTAAGTCGGGCCATCAAACCGGCTGGACCTCCTTGATTGGTGGCTTTAACGGCAATGACATTCCGACCCTGCTTTAATTTTGCCGATAAATCGGCAAAAACGGGTCGTTCCCAATTACGGCTGCTGCCAATGCGTTCTCCGTTGAGGTAAGCGATTCCGGTATTATCAACGGAGAGGGCAAATTCCGCACTTTCCCAGCCACCTGCCAGGGTGAATTCATAGCGGAAAAATCTGGGGTCAGAGGATGAGCTCGGATCAGTGTCATCAGGATTCCAGATCCATGAACCTGCCAGGGATGTGCTGTGCGAGCAGATCAATGCTAGAAGGCCAATGGAAAGAGCGGTGTAAAAGCTACGTTTCATATGTTTGATGCCAAATTCACAATAGAGGACATTGATTTGAACATAGTTAAGAAGTCTCGCAAGGAGTTTCTTCCTTGGAAAGCATGAGCTGGAGGTGAAATGAATCATTTGACAGGGGATTTTCTTGATGGGCGGGATCGAACTCTTTTTATCGCTACTCATCTAGTCGCTCGATGTGCGGTTTTATCGGATAAACATGTTTGTGTCGATCCATCGGCTTTTTTCCCATGTTATCTTGGCAGCTCCATTGAGGCGTGTGAGCTTGTTCTTCTTTGTCAGACAAAGACTCACCATACCAAACCCTTCTTTTGGGATCCTTGGTATTGGTGACATTCGTAAAAGTCCTGAGCCAAAACAGGACGAATGCGGCTTTCAAAAAACTCGATATCGCTGGAGTTATGCTCTGATACCAGCGTAACCGAACCAAGGCCAAACAGTCCGGAGGCTGCTATTAACAAGCATAAAATTATTTTTCGAAGATTCTCATGAGAGAATACTTGTGAAATGCCACTTTTTCACCTTTTGGGTAATATTCTAAATGAAGTGCCTTTGTCCAGGGAGGACATTGGCAACAAAAGCAAAAGTTAACGGACCATTTATTCGTGGAGGGAAATACGACCCTGTTTCTTTATTTACGCTGATGATAAACAGGAAGGGCTTGGGAATTTTTCAAAATCACATCGTAAAAAGGCCAGGGATGGTTTCAGGTCATTTCAATCGTTTGATTCACCGCAAGAAAATGAAGCCACTTGTGAGTGACGGGGCGTTGGTAAATCCTTTGCAGAGCCTGTGCATACAGCTCGATTTGAGGTCGATATTGATCCAGTTTTCCCGAAAGGCCTTGTGGTTCAATCTGGTCTGTTTTGTAGTCGAGAATCTGGATGGATTCGTTCCTCAGGATGGCGACATCCACAATACCCTGGATGATAACGAACTCATGTGCTTCTTCTTTTTCAATCTGGTGAGCGAGTCCGAGTGCTTTCAGTTCCGATAATTCAAAGCGCGCCGTGAAAGGTAATTCTCGGTGAAGCTGTTCGCGATGTGTCCGTATACTCTGACCGATATCCGAATGCCAGAAAGCGGCAATCGATGACAGATTCAAGGCGTCATTGGCGCGCGGATCGAGATGCCCTGAATCGATCATCTGATCTCTTTGCTCAGCCAAGAGGTCCATTGTCATGTCATTATCTAAATCCAGCCACTGAAGAAAATGATGATGGATTGTTCCTTTCTCACCGGGGGACAGGCCATCCGGTATGGGTTTTTCGCTAACTTTTCCCTTGATGCTGCGTTCATCAAACCATGAAGCCGATTCTGTTTCATGAATCTCAATCTGATGTTTCTTTCGAAGCATTGTTACCGTCGCCTTGGCCGGATGGTGCGATGCATCAGGATTTGGATATTGCCAGCCTGATATGTTCAACCAGCGGTTGATCCAGGTGGGTTTACCACATGCTTGTTCGTCGTCAATCACAGGATCATGCTCTGGTTCGGAATCCTGTGTTTGAGCTTCCGAGTGTATGTGCCAATCCACACCGCGGCTGGAACCTTTGGGTTTTAACCACCACTCGGAATCCTTCCAGTATCGAGTCATCCAGGGGAACAACCAGTCCATGGCGCATCGGGCATGTGTGGTTCGAATTTCTTGATGCGTCTCTTCTGAAAGTTGACTCCACTTTTTCATCTTCTGCTCTGAGGTGGACCCTGCTAGAACAAGGAGATCTTTTGCTCTTGTGAAAGCGACGTAAAGGAGTCGCAATTCTTCCTGAAGATTCTCAGCTTTGCGACGGCGACGGCAGATCCATAAAGGAAGGCTTGGGTAACGGGGTTTTTCGCCGGGTGGCTGAATCATTCCAGCAAGTCCAAGGGATTCATCCAACATCCAGGTTTGCTGCACATCCTGGAAATTAAAGGTATTGCCAAGTCCTGTCACGGCGACAACTGGAAATTCCAGACCTTTGCTTTTGTGGATGCTCATCAGTTGCACCGTTTGTCCATCGTCTGCCGTGCCCAAATCAAATTCAGTTTCAGACGCGCGTTTGTTTTCAATGTATTGAAGGAAGCGACTCAGGCCCTTTTGTTGATAATGATCAAACTGACGCGCCATGCGCAGTAATTGCTGCACATGCATGATAGCCTCTTTGCCTTCTGTTTCACTGGCGGATAGAGTTTCCATGTAAAGGGTGTCATTCAAGATACATTCCAACCTGCGGCTTAAGTTGAGCTGTCGTCCTGATTGGCGCCATTGATGAAATTGTTGCAGAAAATGCTGTGCCTTCTGCTTGGCGGACTGAGCTTCTGGATCTTCTTTCAGGTCATCTGGCAGCAAGGTTTCCAGCGGCTGATCGTTGAATTGATTCAAGGCTTTCCAGAAATTGGCTTTTTTCGTTCCGATACGAATGAGCGCGAGTTGATTGTTGGATAGGCCTGCCAGTGGCGATCGCAGGACCGCGATCAGAGGAATGTCCTGGCGAGGGTTGTCGAGAAGCATCAGGAGCGACAAAAGGTCTGTGATCTCACTTCGTTCTAACATCCCGCTTCGCGGGACTTGCAAAGGGATACCAAGCTGCGAAAAAATCCGTGAGTAAGCATCTGCCTTGGACCGCACTGAACGCATCAAAATGGCCATGTCGCTCCATCTGACCTTGCGAAGAGACTGGGTTTTCGAATCGAGGACCAAATGCCCGCTTTCACTCAATTTTTTCAATCGTAATCCAATGGCCCAGGCTTCTTTCTCCGTATTGGACAGATCCATGTCATTTGCCTGGGAAGCGTCGGTTTCCTGACGGGACACTCCACTCAAGAGGAAATGGCATTCCACCGAGCTGCTGTTTGACTCAAGCATTTCAGCCCGGTTGTCAGGATCTCCGAAAAGTAGATGAGCTCGTTCATCAAATCCTTGATTCGATGCCATGAGTTCACTGAAGCAGTCATTGACGAATGTCAAAATACCGGGACGACTACGGAAGTTTTCTTGTAAATAAACGACTTGTCTTGGCTCCTCTACATTTGGTTGATTCCATGTCTTTTCGTAATCGTTAAAGAATTGAGGGTTAGCCAAACGAAAACCGTAGATGCTCTGCTTGACATCACCCACCAGAAAACGATTTGCCCTGCTGGCATCACCTGAAATCGACGCCAGTATGCAATCCTGAGCTGCATTGATATCCTGATACTCATCGACATAGACGTGCTTGAATTGTCTCTGGATGCTTTCGGCCAGATCGGTTTTTTGTTTTGTTTTTCGATCCCAGAGCAGGGTAAGCGCAGACTGTTCCAGATCGGTGAAATCCAACCCCCCTCGCTCAAGTTTCTTCGCTTTGAAACGTGCCGAAAATGCGCGTGTTAACTCCAATAATGTGCGGGCTCGTTCTCGATACCAGTTCCAATCTTCTTTGAGGGGATCATTCCCAGAGTCTTTCGATGGGCATAGCGTGGCAAGGAAAGCTGCGTCATCGAGTAATTTCCCCATAGGTTCCCGATGCTTTGTTTTACAACCATCGGGCCAATGATCTTTATGATCTCGGTGAGCTAATTCCTCTACACAATCGGTCAGTGATTCCAGAGACGGATTGTTTGCGTTGAAGGTTCTGAGAATCTTCAGGCAGACTATGGCATTTGTGTTTTCTTCCGGAAGTTGGCTCAGGTCTGATATCCACTCCTTGGACCAGGACTGCACTTCTTCGACGAGCCAATGGTACCATTGTCCCGGGGATTCAAGAATCAGGCTCTGGCTTTGATCAAGCAGCCACCCATCGGGATCCACCATGGCACAGCTGTAGCGATGGATCTTGAGGATCCATTCCCGGAGGCCTTTGTCCCATCCGTTTTCAAATTCAGCCACGTACCGGCGCACGGATTCTGATAATTCATCCGTGCCGTCGTAATGTTGATCGAGCAATTCATCGAGTGTTTGTTGCTCAATACTCGAGACTTCCTCTGTTTCCAGAACGCGCGCCTGTGGATCCAGGACAAGCAAATGGAAATGCTGTCGGATCAGGTTGAGGCAAAATGAATGCAACGTCCCGATGGATGCTGCATCGATCTGTGCCAGTTTTTCCTGCAAGTCAGCGTTTTGCGGATCATTTTCAAGGGCTTGCTCCAGTCTGTCAGCGATACGTTCCTTCATTTCCGTTGCAGCTGCCTCGGTGAAGGTGACCATCAAAATTTCCAGAAGCGTGGTTTTCTCCTCTGGATCAATCAACTGCTTCATACAGCGGTCGATCAAAGTGCGTGTTTTACCCGTGCCCGCTCCTGCAACTACCAGGATATTTCCCTTGGCGTGTATCGCTTTTTTCTGTGCTGGCGTGTGTTTCATGCTTCTTTCCCATCATTGGATTCACCATAGCAGGCAGGTTCAAGCTGACGCCACTGTTGCGTCCAGGGATCAATGCGGCAAACCGATGCGTAATCACATTTTTGGCACGGAGTCTGTTGGCTTTGCTGATAAGGAGTAATACTTAGATCACCCTCAAAAATACGTTGTCCGAATTCCTTCAGTAGATCTCGAGTGCGATGCAAGAAATGATCGAATTTAGCAGGCGACATGACGTGCCAATTTGTCTTGCGAGGGGCCCCGTTTTTGTTGAGCTGGTATTGGAACTGTTCGCCTTTGGTTGCGCCTTCTCGTTGATCCATGGCATCGAGTGCACTTACATCAAAGCAACCTACATGCTGGTATGCCTTACGCATTGAATCGATCGATGTATCCGGATCCAGGGCTTCCTTGCGGGAACTTTTCCCTTCGTGCTTTGCACGCAGTGTGGTGAAGAAGGCCCCGGCGGGTTGGATGTGTTCTGCCTCCATAGATACTCCAACGCCAGGTTGCCTGAGGACATTCAAATAAACAGGCAATTGAAGCTGCACACCGTTCCAACTCAGGATTTCATCCGGTTTCTTTTTTCCGGATTTGTAATCAATCACAATGGCCCATGATGACTGGCCTTCTCGGGCACAAAGGTCGACACGATCAATGATTCCATTGAACACCATTTTGGTATCATCGGAGAGTTGGATTTCCCACGCCGGAATCTGAGGTTCTTTTCCTCCAAAGGCGACCTCCACGCCGATGGGCTCAAAACTATAATGCGACATCCACTCGACAATGACAGCAACGAAAGTTCCGAGTGCCTGACTCAGTGCGCTTGCCGTGACACGGTTGACAGGCTTGTCTTCCATCAAACCCTCGTGGAAATCCTTCATGGTCTGTGAAGTGATTTGCTCCATGAGTTCCCGGGCCTGGGAGGGAGTCAGGTCGTGCCAACGCAATCCTTCATCTTCCAGAGCCATATGGAACGCCTCCAATGCGGCATGTTGAAAACTACCCAATCTTCTTGCATCCAGTTCAAATGCCATGCGTTCTTCAGTTTTGAGACCGGATTGAACGAAAAAGCGAAAAGGACATTCGGCAAAGGCTTCGATCCGGCTTACGGAAGTGTAGAGCGTAGGGCTGGTTTTGGGTTCTGAATACAGGTGACGTGCAATGACACCGTTCAGTGGTTGATTTGTCGGTTTACCTGTGTGCTGACTGATGGAAGACAGGGTAATCCTTGAATCCATGTTTGGAAGTATTTGGCTCAGGACGGCCTCGGACTGTCCTTTTTTCCATCTCCAAAATTCGGGCGAAATGAGTAATTCTCTTGCGTGAAGAGCGGTCGACAGGTCAATACGTTCGTTGAAGGAATGAATCTTTAATTGAGGGAAGATTCGTTTGACGTGCTGAATAAACACCGAAGCTGCCTGTGCTTTGCCTTCGCTGGTGTTGAGAGCATAACTCAATGTGAGATGTTCGGTGGCACGAGTGCATCCGATATATCCCAAAAAGCGTTCCGTTGCCAGTTGAGTGCGGTAGCGTGAGCCAATGTGAACCCCGGCATTCTCGAGCTGCAGTCTCTCAAGTTCATCAAATACCATTGGAGCCGTGGGTTTCGCAGGAAAAACGGATTCGTTGAGACCCATCAGATAAGTGGATTTCAGATCAGGATTCCTTGATCGGTCGATGGCTCCTACAAGTACCTGGTCGATAGCTGGCGGAATCACGCCGACGGTCAAGTTGTTGAGGCCCGCGTCAACAATGGGGATCCATTCGCGTATCGGAAGCGGTGTTTCAGCAAATGCCAGTTCAAAGTTCAATAGCCAGGCCTCCAGCACCTCTAACACTCGAATGTGAAATCCATCCTGAATGTTGGATTTTGGCGAACTGAAGGCTGATTCATCCCAGGTCTCAAGTCGATATTCGATATTCAAGGTTTTCCAGAGTTTTCGAAAAGCGGCGGCCAGTTGAATGCCGTTCCAGGGCAGTGGCATTTTTGCCCCACTGTCATGGTCGCTTTTTCCGAGAAAGTTTTTGATGGGTTTCAGTAGTTTTCGACGAATAGGTTCAAATCGCTTGACCAGATCCTCAGGCCCTTCAAGGGGATTCCACCAGCGCAGACCGCGCCATCCTCTTTCTATGGCTGCGTTTTCCAGATCGTCGATCTCGGCGTCGATCAAATCAGTCAGCCCAGTTTTCAGGTAGGTGAACCAATCGTCATGTGTCCAGCCAAAGGCAGGTAGGCGAAGCACGCAGCGCGTGAGCTCGACCAAGGGATGATGAGCGACTGATTCTCTATGATCAATAAAACAAGGGATGCCATACCGGTCAAAAGTATGTCGAATGATTTCCTGATATGCCGGCAGGGAGCGAACGAGCACTGCCGTCTGATTGAAACGCATTCCTTCTTCCCGTATTTGCCTTAGAATTCTTCGGGCGACATAGATCGATTCGGCTTCCGGTGATTGACACGCGGCCATCTCGATTGCGGTCGTGTGATTTCCGTCAGGCGCTTCACTGAGTGAGAGTTCCATTTGAGATGTTGGATTCAATGATCCCTCATCAAACGGCGTGGCATCCATCGCCAACGGGCGGGTCCATTTTGATTCCAGCCACTTCAGCATATGGTTCTGTTGAAAGCGTCCATGCTTGCTGGATCTTTTTATGACCGTTCGATCAAGCTTGATCGAATCCAATGAACTGAAAGCGTGCGTGCATTGCCGTATGGTTTGATGGACTGGGAGCCAAATGGAAAATATTTCTTTTTTATCCTCAGGGAACGAATCGGCGCAGAATGCAAGGACGGTTTTGTTGCTCAATGGCGCGAGAAGAGTCAGCAAGTTCAGTTCCTGAGGTGTGAGAGAGGCAAATCCATCCATCCATAGCCCCCCGAGTTGAAACACGGGAATGTTTGTATTCAATTCCCTTGAAGATCGAAGGGCATCCGCAGCTAAATCCAGCAAATGGTCGGGATCATGCAGTTTCTTCAATTGGATCCACGATTGGTATTCTTGAAACAAGATGCCGATGTCGTGCAGTTTATGGCGCGCTCTTGCTGGGAGTTTGTCTGATGATGACAGGTCGAGGATTTTTTGAGGTGAGACCCTGCTTTGTTGAAACTCTCTTATGACTCGGCTCAATTCCTGTGCCAGGCCTGGTAGTTTGGTTGAGGCATGAAAAATTCTCAATCTTTCCTTGATCTGGTTCAGGAGTGAACGAATAACCATCACCCGACCTTCTTCTGACAGGATGCTTTTTATGCTGGTTTGACACTCTGATAAGATAAACTCTGCCAATCGATCAAAGGACAGGATCTGGAGGCGCGTGTAGCCATGCAGGTCTGGATCCTGCAACAGCGCATGCTCCATTTGAAAGGTTGCCTGCTTTGGGGCAAGCAGGAGTAATGGGGATCCCTGGGGGCGTTCCTTGAGTTCTGTGCGAATCTCCTCCAGACAAGCATGTGTCTTGCCGCTACCAGCGGGACCGATGAGCAATTGGACGCTTCGTTTTTTATTTTGTCCGGACATGTGCGTTCTGAGTTGGCCTGTTTCTTGTCTGGTTCAGGTTAATTTTCAAATTTCCAGCAAACCAGTTGATCCGGGCTTCGCGCAATGAAATGTCCATTGGAATACGCAGGGAAGCCTCTGACTCCAGATGGCAAAATCTGTTTACGTGCAATAACCTGAAATTGTGTTGAATCCGCGCCAGCCATGATCAGTTCCCCTGATTCCAGCATGATGAAAAGTTGCTGGTTGACTCGGATCACAGAGCCGGCCCCCAGATTTTTTTCAGTCCATTGCACTTTGCCTGTCGAAGCCTCGATGCAGCGAAATTCGGGTCCGAATTCCTGGCGTCCATGAAATCCATACAAGTATCCATCCAGGTAAACACAAGTGGCGTAATGATTGGACATTTGCCGATCCCCCGTCCATTTCGGCTGCAATGAATCATTCGAGATGTGCAGTAGATTTCCACCAACACCATAGCCGGCTGACAAGAACAAACCTTCAGGTAATACCAAAGGAGTTGCCGCGTTGACCGAAGCGTTCATGCTCGAGCGCAAGGGGAGTGTAAAACGAAGTTTGCCATCGTCTGGATTGATTCCGTGAATGCTTTCTCGCGTCCATGCCCACAGTATGGGCGGACTCGCGTGCTTGTCGAGCACCGGCGATGCATACCCGGCAGGGTCGGATGTGGCTTTCCATTGAATCTGTCCTGTGGCTCGATTCAGTGCGATGACGCCAGCATTGAGTTTGCCTCCAATGATGTAAATGACGGAATCTTCGTAAACCAAAGGAGATGGGGCTCTGCCAAAAAAACCTTTATCCGTATCCCACTTTTCTCGCGCGTTGACTTCCCAGATGCGCTGGCCGTTTGTTGCGTTTACGGATGTCAAGATTCCATCCGCACTCATCAGGTAAATGGCTTCCTCATGAAGACAGGGAGTGGCACGAGGACCTGGATCGAATCCGAAATCATCCCGATACTGGGTTGTGTGTTGATACTTCCATACCTCTTTCCCCGTTTTGAGATCCATGCATTCCATGACGCTTTGATCATTCTTTCGATGGTATAGGTAGAGCCGGGAACCCTGCACGATCGGGCCGCTGAATCCACTTCCGATTTCCAGGCGCCAGAGTCTTTCCGGAGGGCTTGTTTTCCAGTCCTTGACCGAAGATTCGTCGATGGCAACGCCGTTACGTTGAGGGCCCAGGAACTGCGGCCAATTCCCAGCGATGGCATTGGGTAAGGTGCTGGCCAAGGAGAATAACACCAGAAGCGCACGTTTTGAAACATTTTGCATGGGAAGAGTATGAACCAACATAAAACCTACTGGCAAGCGAAGAGCAGGATGAAGGGCCGAGAGGTTTCCATGGTTACTGATGTCCATCATGGGAAAAGAACGGAGCCTATAAACAGAAAATTTCGGAGTGCAGTCAAAAGAGCTCATTCCAACCTTTTCTTCTGAAACAAATGGAAAGGTTTCCGTGTAAATGTAGTGAATCCCAATTAAACCTATGAAAAAAAATGGAATCATTCTTAATGTGAGTGCCCTGTTGCTGCTTGGTATTTTCACTATTGGTAGTACCGGCTGTATCGTTGGCGTAGGAAATCGAGGCAACCCACACTCATCCGAGTCGCACACCTTGGGGCAGGAATTAATGGACCTTAAATCGGCCCATGAGTCAGGTGCCATTGACCCTGATGAATACGAACTTCAGAGGCGAAAACTATTAGTGGATGAAAAACAATCCGACTAACCAACTGTTGTTATTTTGAAGAACATTCGCTCAGTTACATCATTTGTATCTGAGCGTTTTTTATTTACCGATTTCTTTTAGGCCAGAATCAAACACCAATGGCCGTTCTTCTTCCATTAATTACTTTACACAAAACTGTATGGGTGTTACGGTACACCAAAATTAAAAACCTGTTATAAACATGAAACCCTTGTTTTATCAAATTGATCCACATTCTGGTTTACCGGTGTATCGTCAAGTCATGGATCAGACGAAGCATTACATTGCTTCCGGGGCTCTGGTTACAGGAGACCAGCTTCCTTCCATTCGTGACCTTGCTACGCGCCTTTCGGTTAATCCAGCAACCATTGTCAAAGCCTATAATGAGCTTCAGAACGAAGGGGTCATGGAAATTAAACAGGGCAAAGGGGCTTTTGTGTCCCAGGGATTACCTGAAAAGGAAATCCCGAGTCGCCGATTGCAGGTGAGCCGGATTGCACGACAACTGGCAGTGGAATCTCAACAGCTTGGCATGCCGTTGGATGAGACCATGGGCTTGGTTGAAGATCAATGGATTGCATTGGGGAATGAGCAAATGCTAACTCAGAAAAAAAAATCATTTCCTTCCAAATCTGCCAGAAGCGTATGAGTGGTCTTGTTTCCATAGAGTCGGCCAATTTGACCAAATCCTTTGCACCCGGGCGGGTGGCCGTGAGCAGTCTTGATCTGAGGATTGCCCCTGGTACGGTGTATGGTTTGCTAGGCCGCAATGGAGCAGGAAAATCGACCGCACTCCGGCTTTTCATGGGCTTGTTGAGACCCGATCAGGGCTCTGCAAAAATACTGGGGCATGATCTATGGCAAGCGGATCGTTCCCTGAGATCCCGCATCGGTTACGTTGCACAAAGACAGCTATTACCAGGGAGAATGAGTCTCGAGGATCTGGGGCGATATGTTGGACGATTTCATGAAGATTGGGACCATCAAAAATGGCATTTGCTCGTGAAACGCTGGGCGATGGATTTGAAGGTGGCCATTGGAATGATGTCTGGCGGAGAGCAGAGAAAGGCCGCTCTGTTACTCGCTATTCACGCCATGCCACAGGTGCTTATTCTTGACGAACCTGCGGCGGGGTTGGACTCCGTGGCGCGGCGGGAGTTACTGAATTTGCTCATAGAAATGATTCAATTGCGTCCTGAGACGACCTTGTTGATCAGTACGCATCATATTGGGGATCTTGCCCGCATTGCTCAGGAAGTTGGGATAATGGATCGGGGTCGACTGCTGAGAACAGCTCAATTGGATGATTTGCAGGAGCGCATGAAAAAAGTACAGGTCGTGTTTCCTGGAAATGAAGCCCCCGCCGGATTCAAGTTACCCGGGATGATTCGTATGAAATCAGTGGGCCCGGTTGTCACGGCTGTCTGTGAATTGGATTCAGTTCATTCACTTGAGCAATGGCGCCTGCAATCTCAATTAAGGGTGCAAACATTTCCTTTGAGCCTGGAAGAAATTTTTTTGGAGCTATTTGAAAATACACAAGGGCGATCCGAAGTCGATGAGGCTTCGAGGGGTCGCGAAAAAATATCTGGAGGAACTTACGAATAAGATGATTAAATGTATGAATTATACTGATATGAATAGATCACTTTTAAAGTGCCTGTTTACGCAGATTTTCTGGGTTTGCCTGTTATCGATCGGAATCCTGAATGCACAGCAATCGCAGTTGGTGCGCCCGCACATCATCGATATTAAAATCAGCCAGGACGAAGTGCTGGTACGTGCTTTCGTTCCGGAAGGCTACAAACAGGTTTTCGTGGAGGGGAAACCTCGGTTTGAAGTAGGAGCGTGGGTGCCGCGTGCTGTCATTTACACCGAAGGAAAAAAGGGGGAATACGAATTCCGGCTGAGTGTGTCAGAAAAAATTGAATGGCTTCGCATACGCGCAGAAAGTGAAATACCTGTGCCTGTGACTGCCTTTCTTGGGGAATCAGATTTTGTCGGACCCGTGGCCAATGATGAAAATGTTCTTTTTGACGCAATGCCCGTGGCTACACCTGATCGAGAGGGCGATTTGACCGAAGGCACCGGGGGCGAAAAAAGAGAGGTGGTTGAATCCGATATCTGGAGACTGGAAGGAGACCGTATGTATTTCTTCAATCAATACCGAGGTCTGCAGATTGTTGATTTGTCCAACGTGGATCAGCCTCAATTGCTGGGAGAAATGGAACTGCCTGCTGCAGGGGAACAGATGTATCTAGTTGATGCAGGTCATGCCGTTCTTCTTGCGCGCAATAGCTGTTCCTATTGGAGTGGTGATGCGGAGAGTCGATTGGTGATTGTGGATGTCTCCGGAACGGAACCCATAGAAATTGCCAGTGTTCCTGTTGAAGGCCGTATCCAGGATAGCCGTTTGGTTGGTACTGCTCTGTATGTGACAACTCAGGTTTATCGTCATCGAACGGAAATTGAAGGAGGTGCGGATGAGGAAATCTGGGAGTGGGGATCTCAAGTTGTTTCTTATGATTTGAGCCATCCCGCATTTCCCGTTGAGATGGATTCCATCTGGGTGCCGGGTTACCAGAACGTCATCCAGGCAACCTCCGAGTTCCTGTTTGTTTCAACTCAGGGATCTCTCAGGCAAGATCGAGGACGATCCACGCTCAAGATAATTGATATCGGTCAGGCAGATGGTACCATGACAGCATTAAGTGAAATCCGTCCAGCCGGACGCATACTTGATAAATTCAAAATCAATATGCATGGTAAAATCCTGCGGGTCATCAGTGAATTACCGATACGCCCACTTCAGACCGATTTGGAAACCTTTGATCTTACCAACCCAAAACGACCTATCAAATTGGGGGCAGTCACTCTTGGGGAAAACGAGAGTCTGCACGCCACTCGCTTCGACGGGGACAAAGCTTACATAGTGACCTTTTTCAGGATTGATCCATTGTGGGTGGTTGATTTGTCCGACCCTGCCAATCCGACTATTTCAGGAGAGTTGGAAGTCCCGGGATGGTCCACCTACATTCAACCCCTGGGGGACCAGTTGCTGAGCATCGGGATCGATAATGTCAAAGGTTGGCGCGTGTCGGTTTCTTTGTTCGATGTTGCAGATCCATCCAAGCCCGGACTGCTGAGCCGGGTTCCTATTGGTAATCATCACAGTTGGAGTGAAGCCAACCATGATGAAAAAGCCTTCGGTTGGATTGAAGAGGCAGGCCTGATCCTGGTCCCTTTCCAATCGTATGAAGAAAGTGGCTCGACGGCGGGTGTGCAGTTAATCGATCTCAATGGTGATACGCTTCAGAAACGGGGAGTCATTGAACATACCGTTGCTCCTAGACGATCGGCTTTGAAAGAAGACGTGATCCTTTCTTTGTCAGGGCGGAGTTTGATGTCAGTGGATGCGACTGATCGTGATCGACCAGAGCTGGTCTCCGAGTTGACCTTGTCATGGCGTGTGGATGAAGTCTTTTCGGTAGGAGATCATGTGCTCCAATTGACCAAAGGTTCGCAATGGAATGGCGAGAATGCCACCTTGCGTCTGGGAGAAGCGGACCGGGATTTTCAATTTCTGACTGAGTTGGATCTGGGGTCCATGCCTGTGGTGGGAACTGCCATGCGAGGCGAAACCCTTTTTATTGCCCAGACATCGACAACGAGTGTCCCTGTGCCGGTTGCAGAGGGAGAAAAACCGGGGCCTGAAACGTTTTCTTTTGTAATGAGTGCTGTGGACCTCAGTCAATTGCCTGACTTACAGTTACTGTCTACTCAGAAAATTCAACTGGAGAACCCTGTTTTCGGTTCGGACCTTCAGGCATTGTGGATAAGCGACGATCACCTGGTATGGCAATCTTCGCAAGATTATTGGTTTTGGGGGAATGATGTTGTCTTTGATGGCCCGGCTCGAGGTATTGCGGATATTGGTTTCTGGCCGGGAGGATTCTCAGGTTCACGATTTTTAGCCTTTGATACAGATAGTGCGGGTGGGCTGCAATTTCTCTCGGATTTCGATCTGGCGGTCGAAAATGTCTGGAACTTTTCACGTGCCCACACGGTTGGTGGGAAAATTTATATAAGCTATCAAAAAAGTGAATTAGACGAACCTGGTCCAGGCCGTCCCGAAGAGCTTGTGATGAAAGGGCGATGGATACAGAAAAACTACCTTGCTGTGGTTGATTATGCTGACCCCATTCACCCAACCCAGCGACCAGCGGTTAATATCCCCGGTTCACTTGTGGGGGTTTCTCATGAAGGAGATGTCATTTTTACCAAGGGGATGCACTACGATGAGGAAACACTGGTAAGCAACAACCGTGAATGGCTTGATGCATTGGCTTATGATGGTGTCGCTGCGCATTTAATGGATTCCATCGCCTACTCCAGCCAGTGGCCACATCTGGCTGAAGTTACCCAGCAAGGTTACCTAATCGCTGGTCAGATTCAGGAGGATAAGAAAGAGGATGATCATTCTCTCGCTGACAACGTATCCGGACTTTACTCCCTCAGTAGCTGGTTTCTCAATGATGAAGGCAACTTTGAGCGCCAGGATCCTCTATGGAATTTACCATTTGGTGCTTCAGATCTAAAGTTGATGGACGATCAACTTTTATTGAGGCAGGGGCAAGAAGTCTGGCGTTTCCATATCGAGGAGAGTGGAGCATTACAACTTCAATCTATTTATGAACCATTTGGTTGCTACTGGTTCAATCTTTCAGGAACCGTGGTTGATGAAGGAGATCATTTGTGGATCCCTGCGTCTGATTATGGCGCTGACAGGCTAATTCCTACCAGCCCGGACCGTCCATTGGTAAGGGTTTCGGGAGGAACTTTTTTTGGCGAATGTGAAGGGTATTGTAAGGCGTCCATCCATGTCGAACCAACGCGCACGACTTTTATTGCCAGTGCCTTGGATCAGTCGGTGCCCACATACCGACAATATGCCTATGGTGCAAATAACTGGTCCAGTATAGCTGATACGGTTGACTGGAATGTTTTTTCTGAATTGCCAGAAATTGTCGGATGTCCTGACTGTGCCGATGGAGGAGGGGAATGGATTGAAGTCAATGTGGCAGGTGAATCACATCGTGTAACTTTTGAAAACGGTGTGAACATAGACGCGATTCAGCCGCTGATTGAACGCATTCGGTCCTTGCGTGGTGATTTCAAAATTCCTGAACCAAAAATTGATTCTGTTCATTACATACGTATTGAATCCGATTGTGAAGATCTCTGCCGACGCAGGATACACATCAATCAATCAACCTCCCGCTGGACCTTTTCAGATCCTCTGGGCCAGTTGAGAGCAAAAAATTATTCGGAACGCACAACAACTTTGGACTGGGATCGCCTTGATAGTCTGATTGACTGGCGAGTGGTCCAGGACTTGGCATCCCGGGAATTGGCCATCTGTTACTCCTGTCCAGGTACAGAATGGATCGAGATCACGGGGGGGAATCAAATCTATGTGATACCGGCATGGTTTGAAGAAGTCTCCGATTTGAAAGGGTTCCTTCTTTCGACGCTGAATAAATACCCAATTAAAACTGAGCCTGAAGGGGTTCCCGAAGAGTAAATGAAACGAGTTTGATTTTAAAACACCAAACTAAACACACTTCATCATCTTGCCGCCCTTTTGTGTGTACTACTCATTCGAGGGAGCGGATCGATGTGTTTCATGCTGCCTTCACGTTGGTGGAATTACTCACCGTCTTGGCCATTGTCGGGATATTGGCGACATTACTCATGAGTACGCTTTCAATTGCGAAAAAGAAATCACGAGTAGCATCTTCAACTTCCAACCTGCGTCAAATGGCAATCGCATTCACGCTCTATCAGGATGATCATGCCCATCGTCCATTGACTTGGGACACGTTATTATCATCGGGTTATCTAGGCAGTGAGCGAATCCTGAAGTGCCCCGAAGACAGGCAGGGGAATTGGGGGAATCTGGTCCAACCGGATATGACCGGAAACGTTGCCACCAATCAGCACTCCTATTTGTATCCTTTGCCCTGGGATGACTGGGCTTGGAATCGCATTGTGAAATCCGGTGCACATGCGGGGCTCGCCGCATGTCAGTTACATGGTATGGGAAGACCTGATCCTGATGCACCCTCCATGCTCGATTTTGAAGGACTGGTGCTGCGTGCTCAATTAGACGGAGCTGTGGTGCGTCGCGAAGTCTACTGGAGGGCAGGGATGGATGTGCCGCTCGAAACAGCAGCTGTCGGTATGCGGGATGAAAGTTTATTACCCCCAGATTCACCCTCCGATGCTGCAAGTCGAATTCTGTTTACGTCGGATTTTCCCTGGGCCTTGTTCATGGATGAACTCCTTGAAAAACCCTGAAATTTGCTGCGAATGACATTCAAAACACAAAGGTCATGGATGCTTGGTCTACTTTGGGCAGAATGGTTTGCTCACAGCCGACTGCTCCTGTCTTTCCTGCTTCTCTGGCTGGGGGCTGCCTGGATTGTTCCTTTGTTTACTCATCCTGGCTGGATCATGGTGATTTCCTTTCTGTACGCACTTGTGGCGGGTCCTTCGTATGGTGGATCCGATGCGGTGGACGATTGTGAGGAGTTTACTTTTTCTTTGCCCGCAACGAGGTCAGATCGTTTCCTGGCAAGGCTGGCTGTATCGGGTTTCACCCTGATGATGTTTGTGGGCTTAGATTTTCTGGTTCTGGGGATGGATTGGCAATCCACTTTGAAACGATTCTTCCTGGACGCTGGCCTGTTGGAACCTGCTCCTGAATTGAAACCGGGACTCCTTTACGGTTTGGTGATGGCGCTGCCCATCAATGTCTTTTGTATTTCTTTTGTAGTTTCCAGTGTCGTGCGCCGTCGGTTTATTGTGTTTACCTCATGGTTCTGGAGTCTGGTATTGGCGCTGGGAACCCTTTACCTCGGTGTGATTGCAGAGGAGTGGTGGTGGCATGAGGTGAATGGATATTTCAGTTTGCCCATGCTGTTGTTTGGTTCAGTAATTATTTTGAAGCTGGGCCATGGGCTCTATCGCCATAAAGAGGTTGGGGACTATGGGGCCCCCGTGAACCTTCCATCTGGATTCTTCGGCTGGGTGATCATGTGGCTTGTGGCCTTGATCCTTCTGGTGCTGATGGCGGGTTCGCTGTTGAAAAAGTTTCCCCAATTTTTCAACACTTAGCTCCATCCACTCAAGATTTAGGATCTGTTTTGGAATTCGTCTCTGATATCGCTCGACGAAGCTTGGGGATATCAGAGTCAAGAAGGCCCTCCAATTTCCGGATGGATCGGGACATCGAGAAGAAATTGGGGATATCCTTGGGCTTGAGAATCGTGAAAGTCTTCTGAGCTGTTTCCTTAAGCCCTGACCACATTATATTCAGATCGGTTCGATCTTGAAGCGCCAGTTCGTTACGGAAGGTATCCGCAAATAATTGATCGAGAGTTTCGTAATCTTTGAGGTTTTCAGAGAATATTTTCAGTAATCGCCTTCCCCAAAACCAGGCGCCAATCGCAATGATTGTTATCGTGGCTCCCACTCCGGTTGCTATTTCCCATCCAGGCCAAATCTGAAAGGCGCCCCAGGCCGAGACACCAGCTGATGCAATCAAACCTCCGGAGATAGCCATCCACTTCACTTGAATTTTCCGGTAATCAAGGCTGATCGTGTTGCAGAGTCGAGCATGCATGGACAGACGTCGTCCGGCATGGATCAAATCGCTGACGACATTGTCGGCTCGCCGGGTTGGGGTACGCCGGACTTCTTCAATGACTTCTTTCCTGGATATATCGAAGTCTTTTAAAGGGATCCCGGGCATCCCGTGTTCACTGATGGATTTACGATGCTCAGGAAGGTAAATATTAAAGATGTGCGGGATATCTTTTGTACGTATGGCCTTTGAGAGATTCCAGCTCAACGTGCCATAGGTGCGTGCAAAATCCCGGATATTCTGAAACAA
>Ga0233432_10000207_pt1 | contig 55533 bp, 46 predicted proteins | sample SI_122_August201_6_FD_179870 | JGI IMG/M metagenome (GOLD analysis project Ga0233432, IMG submission 179870) | Seawater microbial communities from Saanich Inlet, British Columbia, Canada - SI_122_August2016_10_MG | ecosystem: Environmental > Aquatic > Marine > Inlet | place: Canada: British... | reverse complement strand
AGGGGGTAGGAGAGGTCTTTCGGTCCGGCCAATTTTTTCACTACTTTGCTGCCGAGGTGCATCGTCAGATTGACGATCGCGCCGATTCAGTGCGCCCGGGGATCGAAATTGAGACCCGGCGCGAGCCCGTGGGAGTCGTTGCGATCATTAGCCCCTGGAATTTTCCCATGGCGACGGCGGTCTGGAAGATTGCGCCAGCGCTGGCCTTCGGCAATGCGGTGATCTTTAAGCCTGCCAATCTGGTACCTGCCAGCGCCTGGGCGCTGACCGAAATTATTGCCCGGCAAAATCTGCCCAAAGGCACCTTTAATCTGGTGATGGGGAGTGGTGGTGCAGTCGGTGACCAGATTATTCATAGCGACCGGATTGACGCGGTGTCGTTTACCGGATCCCTTCCCGTGGGTAAACAAGTTGCGGCGGCGACCGCAGCGAACCTGGTGAAGTGCCAGTTGGAAATGGGCTCCAAGAATGCTCTGATCGTCGCGGCTGACGCGGACCTAGACGTGGCGGTGAATGCGGCCTTCATGGGGGCCTATAGTGGCACCGGACAAAAATGCACCGCGTCTTCCCGTTTGATTGTGGAAGATAGCGTGCATGATGCGTTCGTAGACAAACTCCGCGCCAAGCTCGAGAGCGTGAAAGTGGGTCATGCTCTGGAAGAGGGTGTGGACATGGGGCCCGTGGCGTCCCAGGTGCAGCTAGATGAAAACCTCGCCTGGATTGACCGAGGCGTCGAAGAAGGCGCTACGTTGCTGTGCGGTGGAGAGGCTCTGGAGAGGAGCGCGCCAGGGTACTACATGGCCCCGGCCTTATTCGTAGACTCTGACAACAGCATGGCCATTAATCGCGAGGAGCTATTTGCGCCGATTGCCTGCGTGATTCGGGCGAAGGATTACGAGCACGCATTGCAGATCCTTAACGATACTAACTTTGGCCTAACTGCGGGTATCGTGACGCAATCATTGGCCATCGCGACGGATTTTAAAAAGCGCGCTGTTGCCGGCTGCGTGATGATCAACCTGCCGACGGCCGGCACCGATTACCATGTGCCGTTCGGTGGGCGGAAGGACTCCAGCTTTGGCCCACGTGAACAGGGACAATATGCGCGCGAGTTCTATACCACGGTTAAAACAACGTACCTACAGGCCTGACGGCGGAGTCAGCGGTGAACCCAAGTTGGACAATTATTGACGGCTTACAGTACTCAGCTTGGTCCCGCGAGATCTTTGAGCAAATGCGCGAGGGTGGGCTCAATGCCGTGCATGTCACTCTGGCTTATCACGAGAACACCCGAGAGACCTTGACGCGCTTTGGGGAGTGGAACCAGCGATTTGAGGCCTATCCAGATCTGATCCGACCGATTTATCAGCCAGCTGATATCGACCTGGCGAAAAAAGAAGGCCGCATCGGCATTATCTTCGGAGCGCAAAACTGTTCACCGATTGAAGATGAAATTAGATTGGTAGAGGTAATGCGTCGGTTGGGCCTGATGATCATGCAGTTGACCTATAACAATCAGAGCCTGCTCGCCTGTGGATGTTATGAGGAACACGACAGTGGCCTGACCCGATTCGGGCAGCAGGTGGTTCGTGAGATGAACCGGGTCGGCATGGTGATCGACATGTCACACAGTGCGGAGCGCTCTACTCTTGAAGCCATTGATTACTCGGAGCAGCCGGTCATTATTTCCCACGCTAACCCCAGCCATTTTCACCCGGCATTGCGCAATAAATCTGACAAAGTGTTGGATGCCATCGCCGCCAACGAGGGATTGTTGGGCTTCTCGCTGTATCCGTTTCACTTGAAGGATGGTCCGCAGTGCACCCTGGAAGGGTTTGCTGACATGGTGGCTTGGACGGCAGACCGGATGGGGATTGAGCGTATCGGATTCGGCTCAGATCTGTGTCAGGCGCAGCCCCAATCGGTGCTGGAATGGATGCGCACGGGTCGATGGTCCAAAGTGATGGATTATGGCGAGGGGTCCTCCAGCAATGCGGGATGGCCTGATCCCCTCAATTGGTTTGCTGATAATCGCGATTTTCCCGGCATTGTTGCCGCCCTGCGTGGAAAAGGTTTCTCGGAGGAGGAGCTGGGCTTGATCATGGGGGGCAACTGGGTAAACGTGTTGACCCGGGTTGCGCAGCCCATTACCGAATCTTTACCAAGTAGTCCCGAGCCATGACAGGGGGCCTCACGCCTTCTGCGGATCCTATCTTGTCGCTGCGTTCTCCCGCGACTGTTATGGATCTTGAGCGGCTGGGGTCCTTTTCACCTACTCGACTGAGTTTTTCACGACGCTTGACTCGCCTGATGCGTGATCAGGCGTGGCACGTTCATTGCGTTCAATTCGACCTAGATGAGCAAGGCCATGGCGCTGCGATTTATCGCCTTCTAACTCCGACTGGACGCTATCACGTTGTCGTATTTTCGCAGTACCTTGAGGACGCGCGGCGCACGGATCGGGTCATCGCTGATGCGTGGGATCTTACCTTTGGATTGGTGGAGGGTGAGGTTGATCCTGCGCTCATGGAGGCGCTGGCAGCGAATGTGCCATTGCAGGAGGCAGGCCGCCAGCATCCGCGCCTGTTGGTGATTTCCCGTGCTAATAAAAGCCAGAGAAATTTTGAGGCATTTGTATCGGCCTTAGCGACCGGTCGGCAACCCGATAGTGCTTATCTGAATGAGGCGGGTTACCTATATAGGACCACAGCGGTTTATGGGAACGGTAAGTTCGGTATCGCCGACTATGATCGGTTGAAGCAAAGTCCCGATTTTTATCAACCGTTCTTAGCTCAGATGGCAGCAGTGTATGTGTTGCGGGAGTTCTCGGCGCAACAGGTTGAGCATATTGCCGTGGCGCGCGGAGCGGAACGCAGCGTGTCGCTAGATCCGGACATACGCCGTTATCTGGGTATCGGCAACTCTACCGGTTTAGGTATGGCGCCGTTTCTCATTAATCATCCCCAGTTGATCAGCCAGTGGATTCTGGTTCGCGAGCGAGCGCTCGCCGAGGCTTGTGCTCAGCTGCCTGACGATAGCAGTCGCGAGCGGATGCTGGCCTTGTGCCGACGGGCCACAGCCTACCTTGCCGAGACCAGTGTCGAGGATGAGCAGCAGAGGCTTCGAAACCGGCAGGCGCACGATGAGCTCGTGGGAGTGATCGCGTGGCTCGAGCAGGTGCCTCTGGAGAGATCGCTATGGCAAGAGTTGCTTGAGTGGACGCATACGCACTTATCGCTCGAGACCCAGGAGCTGGTGAACAGCCTTTTGATTGAGCTTTACCCGGAGCAGGTTGATGCTTTGAATGATGGTATGGGTGCTGAGGAAAATCTCGATTTAACACCCGACATGCCATTGATACAGCTCAAACAAATACTCGAGACACACTTTGATTGGGCGATCGAAGCGGATTACGACAAGGAGGATGCTCGTTTCTGGTTTTGGTACCAGTCAGCGGAGAAGGAAGAGCCTCGATTGGGGATTCGAGGGGAAGAGGTTGGGGAAGAGAAGGAGCTCGCGCTGGCGATCGGGCCCACCGCGCAGCGGGTATATCGAGATCTTGTTGAAGTACTCGATAAACAGCCCCGAGGGCTGACCATCGACTTGCTCATGGATTATCCGGGGCACATGGCAGCGATAAGACGCATTCAGACAATGGCGACCACGGTCTATGGCGAGATCCGCGCTAATCTGTGGCACCGCGAAATGAAGCCCATGCATTTGCTCCGCGCCAAGCTCTCGTTTTTAGGTGCGCACCGATTCGACCCTCGCGGAGACCGCTGGGTTAGGGTGACTTTTTTTCAGGGCGCGCCCACGCTCAAGGACTACGACGACGTCTCAGCAAACCCTTTGTTATTCGATGACTGGAGTTTTCCAGCAGCGCCGAGTGCGCACTCAACGGGCTTGGTTGAATGAAGGTCTCGCTGAATGAATTGCAATCGGTATGCAGAAAGGCCTTTGTAGGGATGGGATTCACGGCGGGCCACGCAGATGATGCCGCGGCAATGGTGGCGTGGATGCAGAGCTATGGGCTCGATGGGCTAAAGGAGCTGAGTGAGGGGTTAGAGTGCGTCGTGGCATCGGCAACCTCGGATCGGCCCCAGGTCATCTATCAAGATGCGGATCTTGCGGTGGTCGATGGTCAGAAAAAGAGTGTGCTGTCCTCGGGCAATCTTGCTATGGAGTTGGCTTTTGCCAAGGCCCGAGTGCGGGGGCTCGCGGTCATTAAAATTCGACATTGTCGCCAGCGTCAGCTGATTATGGGGTATCTGTCGCGCCTTGCTGATCGGGGCATGAATGTGACCGCTTTCTGGCGTCACTCTCAATCTCCTCTCACGGAACAGGTGGTGGGTTTCCCGGCCCGATCCTCAGTGCCGTCAATTCGCGTATATGAGCTTGCGGATACGCCCGATGAAGATGTTCCCAATGATGGCATCACGATAGTGATGGCGAATCATGTGGACCTATTGCCCACCGTGCGCTCGCAGGACGAATACAAACTGCTCGCCAAGCATGATGAATCAGATTTACTGGCCGCCAGGCATCAGGCGCTAGAGGAGGGGATAACAGTTAATCCGGAGGTGTGGCAGCAGCTGAAAACGTTTGCCGCGCAGACGCTGGTTGAGGCGTCAGCACTTTCGCGTTCTGGCGCGGGGCCTGCAGAGTGAGATACGGCAGAGAACAGATTTCAGAGCGACGGGGGCCGTCAGCGCTAGGTCAGGGCGTGTGCAGCATTTCACCTGCTGAATGGTTAGCCCGGCGCGCGTTATCGAGTCGTGGAGGCGCTGGCAGCCTGCTACAATGCCGGCAGCGGGCTTTCTGGGGGGAGCGTCCAGCATGCCATTCTCACTACTAAAATTTGGTCTGAATAAAGACTATCCATTCGAGCAGATCGCTGATCTGCCGCCGCCTGGTGACCTCAAAGCGCGTTACGACGTGGTAATCATTGGGGGAGGAGGCCATGGTGTGGCGACCGCCTACTACCTCGCCAAGCACCATGGAGTGACTAACATTGCCGTTCTGGAAAAGGCGTATCTGGGAGGTGGCAATACGGCACGCAACACTGCCGTGATCCGCTCTAACTACCTCACGCCCGAGGGCGTGCGCTTTTACAGCGAGTCGGTGAAGTTATTCGAGCGACTGTCGAATGAGTTCGATTTCAACATTATGTATTCCCAGCGGGGACAGCTAACGCTTGCCCATACCGATGCCACGGTACGCGCTTTTCGGCAACGAGCAGAGGTCAACAAGCACTTCGGGGGTCGGACTGAGCTGATTGACTCTCAGGCCGTCGCTGAATTAGTGCCGACGTTGAATATGAGCCCCGCGGGACTGCCCGTGCTGGCTGGACTCTGGCACCGCGACGGCGCGACAGCTCGCCATGACGCGGTGGCGTGGGGGTATGCCAAAGGTGCCACCCAGCGAGGGGTCGAGTTGCATCAGCTCACCGAGGTCACCGGCATCGACGTAGAGGCGGGGCGTGTGACCGGTGTGCAGACTAACCGCGGGCGAGTGAGCTGTGGGTGTGTGGTGCAGGCGGTGGCTGGTCATAGCGCAGAACTGTCGCGAATGGCGGGTTTTCCGCTACCCATTGTGCCGTATCCGCTTCAGGCCATGGTCACCCAGCCCGTCAAGCCCTTTCTGGACCCATTGGTGAGCTCTTCTGCACTGCATTGTTATGTGCAGCAAACCAGTCGCGGCGAGATCGTGCTCGGCGGCGGCTCTGATCCCTACCCTCTTTACGGGACCCGCTCGACCTTGGAGTTGAAGGAGAGTTTGATCGCCTCCGCGATCGACATGTTCCCCTTCTTGAGTGAGATGCGTCTATTGCGTCAATGGGCAGGTATTACCGATATGACCAGCGATTACAGCCCAATCATGGGGTTAAGCCCTATCGATAATTACTATCTCGATGCGGGGTGGGGCACCTGGGGTTTCAAGGCGACACCGATTTGTGGCGTCACGATGGCCGAGCTTATTGCATCGGGCGGTCGGGTTCCCGATCTCATCGCTCCCTTCAGTCTCGACCGGTTTGATGCCTTCCGGCAGGTGAACGAGATGGGCGCCACGGCGGCGAGTCACTAGGTGTCGTCATGAAGATTCTGATATGCCCCCTTAACGGGCCACGCAATATCGCTGAGTTCACCTACGGAGGGCAGGTTAAGGTGATGCCAGATCCCAAGGGATCTACCGACCGGGAATGGGCGCAGTATGTTTTTTATGAAGACAGCCACATCGGTGTCGTGCAGGAATGGTGGATGCACACAGCGAGCAGCTATTGGTTTATCGCAGAGCGTCATAATCAGACGGACGAAGTGCTGAGAACCTACGATCCCGCGGAGCTGTTTGATAAAGCGGTCGATCGCTCAGTCGCACATGCATCAAAGGAGAGTGAGCCCAAGGTGCATGCAGATGCCCAGCACAAGGACGGTAACGCCTGATGCCTGATCGACTGGATTTACCCTTCGGCACGCGCATTCGTCGAGATGAGCCGGTTAAGGCGCAGTTTGACGGACGCGACCTGCCCGCCTTTGCAGGTGACACCGTGGCCTCAGCGCTTATTGCGAGCGGGCAATGGGTTATCTCGCGTTCTTTTAAGTACCATCGGCCTCGCGGTCCCCTCAGCATGGCGGGTCATGATGCGAATACGTTGATTCAGACCACCAGGGCGCCTAATCGCCTGGCCGAAGAGTTGGCGATTACAGACTTCGCGCACACCACAGCACAAAACGTGACGGGATCATTGATGGCCGATCGCAGTGCCGTGCTGGATTGGCTTGGGCGATTCTTGCCGGTGGGCTTCTACTATCGGGCTTTTTACCGACCTTTTGGTATCTGGCAGTGGTGGGAGCGGGTCATTCGCTGGGCTGCGGGACTTGGTGTTGCCAACCTTTCAGTGACGCCGCGTTATACCGACAAGCAATACCTTTTTTGCGATCTAGCCGTCATCGGGGCAGGGCCCTCTGGTCTGAGTGCGGCGCTCGAGGCCGCGAACGCCGGTATCTCTGTGTTGCTGATCGATGAGCAGCCCGAGTTGGGCGGCGCGTTAACGTATCATCGTTTCGCGATTGCGATGCAAACTCAGCAAGCGGTGTCGACGACGCTGATCGCGGCCGTGGCGTCGCATCCTCGCATTCGTGTTCTCGCGAGCGCGTCCTGCAACGGTTGGTTCACTGATCATTATCTGCCCGTGGTTCAGGGGGATCGGTTGTTTAAGGTGCGCGCTAAAACGGTGGTGTTGGCGACGGGCGCTTGTGAGCAGCACGTTGTCTTTCGTAATAATGACCTGCCGGGAATCATTCTCTGTAGTGCACTAGAGCGTCTGTTGTGCCACTCCGGTGTGGCACCCGATGGTGGTTTGGTGGTGCTGGCAGGTAACGATCAAGCGTGGCTCACGGCGCTTACGGCTAGCGAAGCCGGCATGCGCGTGTTGGCGGTGGTCGATTTGCGAGAATCACCGGACGATGTGGCGCTGCAAGCAGAAATGACCCGCCGTGGCATCGACACGTATTTGAGTGCGACTGTGTATCACGCAGACCGAGATGCCCAGAGTCAGTCATTGGAGCGTGTTCATCTCTATCGCCTGACGGGTCAGGGTGAGGTGGCGGAGCATATTGATACACTCGATTGTCGCGTGCTGGCTATGAGCGCGGGGTTTATGCCCGCCTATCAGTTGGCGTGTCAGGCGGGGGGCCAGCTGCGTTACGACGACGATTGTGCCGCCTTTGCCTTGAGTGGGTTACCTGCTGGGCTGTTTTTGGCCGGCAGTGTGAACAGCATCCATACCCTGAGCGCGGTGCTGGCTGATGGTCGCAATGCAGCGCGCAGCGCGCTGGCTTCGCTGGGTGTCGCGACTTCTGAACATGAGGACGCCCACTGCGCGGCTAAAGTGAACCACCCTTGGCCCATTTTCCCGCACCCAAAGGGGCGAGACTTTGTTGATTTTGACGAAGACCTACAAGTAAAGGATATCGTGAACGCTACGCGTCTGGGGTATCGCGATGTGCAACTGGTCAAGCGATATTCCACTGTCGGTATGGGGCCCTCTCAAGGGCGACATTCGGCGTTGCCTACCGCCCGCCTAGTGGCTCGGGCCACCGAGCGCACGGTGAGCGAGACGGGGGTGACCACCGCTCGTCCTCCGGTGAAACCTGAGGCGCTAGGCCTGATCGCGGGCAGGCGCTTTCACCCTCATCGTCGCACCGCAATGGCGGACTTTCATGAGCAGGCAGGTGCGCAGTGGACCCCCGCTGGGCTGTGGGCGAGACCGGCCTTTTATGGCCATCTGGACAGCAGAGATCGGTGCATCGCCGACGAAGTGCGGGCGGTGCGCGAGGCAGTGGGGGTGATCGACGTCAGCACACTGGGCGGAATCGAGCTGCGGGGGCCTGACGCGGCAGAGTTTATGAACCGCTTCTACACTTATGGTTTTCTCAAGCAGCCGGTAGGGCGAACCCGCTATGCGGTGCTGGTGAGTGAGCAAGGAGTGGTGATCGACGACGGCGTCGCCGCCCGAATAGCCGACGATCATTTTTATGTTACCGCGACAACCGGCGGCGTTGATCGCGTTTATAGAGAGATGCTGCGCTGGAACGCCCAGTGGCGTATGAACATCGACGTGGCTAACGTCACGTCGGCGTTCTCGGCAATTAACGTTGCCGGACCCGATTCGCGGCGAGTGCTTGAGGCGTTAGGGAGTTCTGTGGATCTGACTGCAGAAGCTCTTCCGTACCTGGCGTGTCGTGAAGGGGAAGTAGGAACCGTGCCCGTGCGGCTGATGCGTGTCGGCTTTGTGGGGGAGCTGGCTTACGAACTGCATGTGCCCAGCTTGTTTGCTAGTGCGCTGTGGGAGTCGATCATGCAGGCAGGTGAGCCTTGGGGCTTAAGGCCATTTGGTGTCGAGGCGCAACGTTTACTGCGATTAGAGAAGGGCCATATTATCGTGGGCCAGGACACCGATGGCATGACGCATCCCGGCGAGGTGGGCCTTGATTGGGCAATCAATCGCAATAAGCCCGACTTTGTGGGCCGACGATCGGTCGATATTCTCGCTAAGGCGCCCCTCGCGAGGCAGTTAGTTGGTTTCTCGCTGGATCTTTCTGCACCCAAGCCGCTTGAGGGTCACCTCGTGATTAGGGCGGGCGAGATTGTGGGTAATGTGACGTCCTGCGAAGTCTCGCCGTCATTAAATCAGATCATTGGTTTGGCGTATGCGCACCCCGACAATGCCAATCCGGGTGATCATATTTCGATCCGCACGGAGGGTGGCGTGATGGTGCAGGCTAGAGTCGAGGCACTGCCGTTTTATGACCGCGATAATGAGAGGCAGTTACTGTGATCTCACTGCGTAGCCCCATCTCGACCCAGAGTTCCGCTTCGGATTCTACTGCGCTGGTGCTTAGCGACCTGTCATTGTGCCGGCGATCGGGTGTGCGGGGCCAAGGTGCGGGCGACTGGCTGGAAGCGCAAGGTTACGCGCTGCCGGCGATGCCCAATCAGATTGTCTCGTCGCAACAGGGTGATCTGATTATGTCGCTCAGTCATCGAGAGTTCTGGTTGCTACAGCCCGAGAGTGGTGCAGATAACATGGCAGCGTCGTCAGTAGCGGTCTCGCCAGGCTTGTGGCCGCTTTACTGTCAGCATAGCCATGCCTGGCTATTACTTGCTGGCGATGCCCGTGCTGAAATGATGGCCAAATTGTGTGGTGTTGATCTTTCCGAGCCAGCATTTTCGGTTGGCAGTGTTGCGCAAACGCAGGTGGCGAGGGTGTCGACGGTCATTGCACACCACCGTCGTGGCACAGAGGCCGTGTTCTCTTTATTTGTGGACCAATCTCTCGCCGGTTATCTGTGGGAGGTGCTTGACGATGCCCGGGCGGAATTTGCCGTCTGATCGACGGCACGAAACGGGCCTCACCTAGGTGGGTCTTCGAAATTCTCTGCCGCCCAGTCAGTCATTATTTCTGTCATAAAACTGATGAGCTCTTGCGTGTCTTTGTTGCTAATTTGCTGGTTCAGTCTGCCGAAGGCAAGACCTTCCAGAAGGTACTGAATCGCATCGGCCACCAGATCCATTTTCTTCTGATTATGTCCCCAGACAGGAATTTCGCGGCTGTAGTCAGCGCGCCAGGTCTCGAGAAACTTCTGATAGGCAGGGCGCAGCACGGCGGATAGCTCGGGGTGGGTTCTCGCCGCGATCACTAGCTCTTGATAGGCGAGGAAATGATCTTTATTGAGGTGTTCCCAGTACACTTTAATGCCGTAGGCCAATGGGTCGGCGGCGGCGGGCATATTCGCCATATCCCGCTGTCGGTCAGCAAGTCGTTTATCGTGCAGGTATTCGATAGCAGCTTTAATGGCATCTATTTTTGTTTCGAAGTGATACTGCATCGCGCCGGTTGATAATTGTGCAAGCTTGGCGACCTTCGCTACCGATGTGCTCTCATAACCGTGCGTGATAATGCATTCCAGCGTGGCAATGATAATGCGATCGCGTGTCAGGGCGCTTTTTTTTTGTTGGTATAGCGTATCCACTTAAAGCCTCTCTGTTTACAGCGTCTTGAGTGCGCCCGACACCGAGTGTTTCCGCTGTTTACTCGCCGATTTACGGGTGTATCTCTAGAGTCCTCCCGCAATAGTAATCGTCTTGCCGGTCATCCAGCTAGAGGCATCCGACGCTAGATAAACCACAGCGGGTGCTATATCTGTCGGATCACCCAGCCGGCCAAGGGGAATGCCTAATGTAACGGCTAATTCGGGGAGGTCTTTTTCTTCTACTTCAAAGAATTTAACGAATACTTCAGTAGGGACGGGTCCCGGCGCGATCGCATTGACGCGAATACCAAACTCCGCGAGTTCTGCAGCAAGGGTCTGCGTGAAATTCTCTACCGCGGTCTTCGCAAGCGTATAGGGTCCATTGGACGGGGCGGCAGTATGAGAGAGGATGCTAGAGATATTGATAATTGTGCCCGAGCCCCGCTCTTTCATTACCTTTGACGCGGCTTGGGCCCCTGACCACACCGCTTTTAGATTGAGATCGAGCTGAACATCCCACTGCTCCTCGGGTAGCTCCATAAACGTACGCGGAATACCGTCTCCGCCGCCCGCATTATTAACCCAGCAGTCGAGCCGTCCCATTGTTTGCTCTATCTCTGCAACGACTTCCTGAACTCGAGCATAGTTTGAGATATCCGCGGTAATGGCCAGTGCGTTTCGGCCCATTTCCCTGATATTCGCTGCGACCCTTGCTATTTGTTCCGTCGTGCGGGATACAACGACAACATCTGCGCCAGCCTCCGCCAGACCGTAGGCAATGCCTTCCCCGATCCCCTTCCCGCCGCCAGTAACAACAGCGACTTGATCTTCAAGTTTGAACCGATCCAGTATTGACATTGGATACTCCTTTTTTTGCGTTGCGTTTTAATGTCGGGAAGGCTTCCCTTTTTAAACATTATATGCATAATTAATTACAGCCGTAATGTTATAATCAATAAATAAAAATGTCGCGCAATGCGTCGACCTATTTTCAGGAGGCCTCAAATGTCCAGAATTACTCTCGCTTCAGCCTGTGCGATTCTCGCAGTAAGCACCCAGGTGCCCATAGCGATTGGTCAGAGTGATCCAGACACCGGCGTTTTTACAGGTGTAGAGGAAGTCATCGTGACCGCCCAAAAACGGGAGCAAAATGCAAACGATGTAGGTATGACCATCGATACCGCATCAGGTGACGCGATTAATGCAGCCGGGATCACCGATACCTTCGACTTGGGAAAACTGATCAGCGGTTTCACCGCGAACATGAATTACTACGGATCGGTCACCTACACGATGCGGGGGATCGGCTTTCAGGACACCGCGCTGGCGTCGCCACAAACGATCAGCGTGTCAATTGATGAGATGCCGATTCCTTTTTCGGCAATGACCGGCGGTGCGATCTTGGATTTAGAGCGCGTTGAGGTACTGAAAGGGCCGCAAGGCACACTTTTTGGGATGAATACGACGGGCGGTGCGATCAACTACATTGCCAACAAACCCACCTCCGAATTTGAGGGCGAACTTAAGGTAGGAGTGGCGCGGTTCAACGAGTTTGACGTCGGTGGCTTTCTCAGCGGTCCTATCACCGACACGTTGAGCTATCGCATCGCGGCTAGATCGATTACTTCAGACGGGCATTACTACTCTTACACTAACAATCAGGGCGCCGGTGCCAACCCCATGTGGGCCTCGCGGGGCTACGACTGGTCTTTTGATAATGAAAAGGGCGAAAAAGATCTGTTTAACTCGCGGTTGTCTCTACTGTTTGAGCCCAGCGATGCGTTCTCTGCGCTACTGCGAGTCGATTATTGGACGGATAAAAGCGACTCTCCGATGCCGCAATTTCAGGATGGGTGGCGTCGATCCATGAATGGCGAGTTGCCGCCGTTAATTGAGAACTATCCCACTGCGCCAGACGACAATCGTGCCTCTGACTGGGGTCCCTGTGTGAACTCCGCGCGGACGGGGAACGAGAACAACGTCACGGGCAATACTGACGTATTTGGCGCGCCAGAGAATCTGGGCAACCAAAACTGGAGCCGTTGCCAGGAGAATGCGAGAGACAATGAGTACACCGCAATCAGCTTGCGGATGGACTGGGATATCGGCGATATGACACTCACCTCGTTGACAAGCTTTAACGAGTTTGAGCGTGAGGAGGGTCTCGAGGCAGACGGCACCATCTATCAAAATTACGAAGTGCACCTGCTCGGCGACATCGAAACCCAGTTTCAGGAGCTTCGCTTAGCAGGTCAGTTCGGCGACACAGGGACTTGGGTCGTGGGCGCGAACTATGAGCACACTGAATCGGAGGATGACTTCCTCGCAACATTCGGCTATTCAACGGTCGTGCCATTTACTTTTTTCACGGTCATTCCGTTTGGCCCGACGGTAACCTACAACGATCAGGAGACCGATACGATATCGGTCTTCGGCAGCATCGAATATGGATTGAGTGAGGATTGGTTGTTGACCTTGGGTGCGCGCTATACCGATCAGGAGCGTGAAGCCACGATGTGTAATGAGGACAGCGGCGATGGCGTCAACGCTTCGTTTGGAAATCAGGTGATACAGTTCACTCAGTTAGTGTCAACCGGTGCGTTTCAGGATGGCGGTAATGCGGTGGCCGGAGGGTGTTGGGTGACCTCGCAGGAGGCGCCGTTGTTTCATACTCAGAAAGATGGATTCACTTATCAGCTGAACGAGGACAATGTTGCTTGGAAGGCGGGACTTTCCTATGGCGGCATCGAAGATTCCCTGTTTTGGTTGAATGTGACCAAGGGCTTCAAGTCTGGCTCTTTCCCTACCATTGGTGCCACCACGACAGCACAGTACGAGCCGGTAACTCAGGAAGAGGTGCTCTCGTATGAGTTGGGCAGTAAGCTGGGGTTGCTGGATGGACGGATGCAAATCAATGCGGCCGCCTTTTTTTATGATTACACAGATAAGCAGGTGGTTGGTTCGACGCCCGACCCGATCCTAGGGCCACTGCCGACACTGGTAAACGTACCCGAGTCAGAAGTGAAAGGTATTGATATTTCAATGGAGTGGTATCCCATTGACGGCCTCAGGATTGCGCCTTCATTTACTTATGTCGATTCTGAGGTGACGGGGGAATATCGCAACTGGGATTCCTTTGCTCGGGCGCCGATGAATGGTGATTCCAAGAATTTTTCTGGGCAACCGTTTCCGGCAGTGCCAGAGACCTTCTTCAAAATGGATGTGGAGTATCGGTGGCAGCTGTCGGGTGGAGCGCAAATGTATGTGGGTGGCAACGTCGATTATCAGGATGAGACCAACGCAGGCTTTGTCGATACCTGTCAAGAGGCAGGCGTCTCGTGTACCAAGACGTCGGTCGATATTCGGGATGACCTCAGTGATCTTGCAATTAAACAGCGCACCTTGGTTGATCTGAGAGCCGGTATCGACCTCGATTCCTGGTCGCTTCAGGCCTACGTCCGGAACGTGACCGATGAGTACTATTGGACTTGGTCGGCGAGTACCAATGACACCGTGATGCGCTGGACCGGCATGCCACGTATGTACGGCGCATCCATTAGTTATCGGTTCTAAAGCGCTGGTTTGAAGGCGTTAGCGGTGAGCACTGAAGCGTTGTGCAAACTCGACATTATGGAGGTGATGTCGAGGTATGCCTTGGCGTCGGATAACAAGAACTATGACTTGCTGAGATCATTATTCTCCGACGACGCCACTATCGCGATGCAGTTTGACAGCGACTTTCTCGGCGGTCAGGGCGTTCATTTCGATGACCCCGCTAGTTTTATCGCGTTCGTGAAAGAGACGGCTACTGTTTACCGCGCTTCGCAGCATTTGCTGGGCAACCCGCTCATTGATGTTGACGGAGAGGTGGCGTCGATCAGGGTGAACCTGATCGGTACGGCGTTCTATCAGGATACCTCTACGCCGGATACCACGCTGTATGGATTTTATGAGGTGGCGCTGACAAAGATGTCAGGCAGTTGGAAGATTCAGAAACTTACCTTTACCAGCATCGGTTCAAAATGATGCTGCCCCCCGTTGTATGAGAGGGCAAAGCCGTTATGGCAGATATTGAAGCAGATTTTCTTAATCAGCATGTTGAGGAGAGAGCGTCTTTCAAGGCGCCGCCCTTTGTGCCTCGCAGGACCTGCAAGGACTTAGGCACCGAAAAGATCACAGGGCAGCGGTATTTCTCCCCCGAGTTTATGCGGCTCGAGTGGGAAAAGGTCTGGAAGAAGACGTGGCACTTGGTCCTGAAGGTGTCAGAGCTTGATCAGCCGGGCGCTTTTTACACTCATGAACTCGGTAAGGAATCGTTTCTTTTTGTGCGAGGTGCCGACGATGAGGTTAGGGGCTTCTACAACGTCTGCCGGCATCGGGGAAATCGGCTCTGTCAGGCAGATGAGGGTGTGCTGGAATCATTTACCTGCCCCTATCACGGTTGGAAGTGGCATAACGACGGCTCGCTCAAGCAGGTGGCGGATCCTCAATTTTTTCGACAGTTTGACGACGGCATTCCGGCTGCAGAGTTAGGGCTCGTGCCCGTTAAAGTTGATATTTGGGAGGGCTTTCTATGGTTCAACATGGACCTCGATTCTGGCTCTCTGAGGGATTATTTGGGTCCGATAGGCACCCATCTGGAGACCTATCACTTCGAAGAGTGCACCATCCTCGATTATCAAACCTTCGAGTGGAATGCGAATTGGAAGCATGCTTGGGATGCTTTTAACGAGAGCTATCACTTCGCCGAATTGCACCCGAACATGATTCAGATCGGCGAGGGGCACGACATTCCTATTGAACTGCACGGCATTCACTCGCGCATGCTCAACTTTAATCGCACAGTCAGTGAAGTGCTTGAGGATCGTTCCAGTTGGACCGAATTACGCCGACGTTTCATGCTTAGCGAGGCCGCGTTGGGGCCCTCGCCAGATCCCGATGCGGCGCAGAAAAGCGCCATAGAAATTGATGGCAAGCCGATCGACGCCAAAGACATGCATATCTATGAAACCGAGTATCGGCGTTCTATTCAGGGTGAGACTCATCTGCCGTTTGAGGAGATGAACGACGAGCAATTAGTTCACCAATACCACTATAGTTTTTTCCCCGGTGTGACGTTTACGCAAAGTGCAGATGGGGGGGCGATATTCCGCTATCGACCTCACCCGACTGACCCCGGGCGTTGTTTCTATGATCTATTGATCTTCGCGAATTTACCGCCTGGCATGGACGCTCCAGAGCGGCCGCCGCATCAGGTTCATAGATATGATGACGGAATTGACTACGTCAAGGTACTGGAGGGCACTTTTGATCCTGCTTACTCGAAAGTGGTGGGAGAGGACGCGTCGAATATGCCTACGCTGCAGGCGGGCTGTCAGTCTGACAGTTTCCAGGGCGGTATCCTGGGAGACCAGGAAATCCGGTTGCGGCACTTCCATCATATTCTCGATGGCTTTATTGACGGATCCATCACAACCCAGAATTTGCCGTCACAGGACGCCTACATGGAACCTGACGGATGAGAGTGGAGATCGCACTTTATAATGGCTGATTCAAAAATAGACGTATACCTAGTTTGTAATGCCAAGTACCACGATACAAATTTTTCACGGCTGGAGTTGCTAAAGCTGCTCGCTGAGCATGAGGACGCGGTCACGCGCGTCGCAGATAGTTATGCCGATATCGAGGGTATTAATGCTTCCAAGCTGCTGATCACTTATACCTGCGACCTGTGCCCCACTCCGGACGAGCAGCAGGGGCTCAAGCGATTTCTGGAAAATGGCGGCAGGTGGTTCGCACTACACGGTACCAATGCGCTGATTGGATTCAGTGGCGAGTCGCAGGTGGTGGATGGTATTGAATTACCGGGAAAGGCCGATACCCCCGACAAAGCCCCAGAGTTAATGCGGATGCTGGGTAGCCGCTTTGTCGCGCACCCTGATGTGAAACTGCTTCAAGTAAGGGTCGCCGACCCCAGCCATGCGATTGTGGCGGGTATGGAGGACTTTGAAATTGAGGACGAGCCCTACTACTGCGAATTCTTTGGCGACAACCATGTCTTGCTTGAGGCCTCCTACAATGATCCGTCTCATGGCTACGTGCAGTCAGAATTTGGCACCGACAAAGAGAGCCACCCACAGATGTACCTGCATTCCTTCGGCGCCGGGGAAGTACTCTATCTAACGCTCGGGCACTGCCGGGGCAAGTATGACCTGAGGCCCTTGATGGACATCGCTCCTGTGGAGAGATGTGCCTGGAACTATCCAGTTTTTTATGAATTGCTGCGAAGAGGGATTAGCTGGGGCATTAGCGAGGCCTGATCGTCATCTCCGCCTCCAGCGGCTGCAAACCCGCTGGCGCAATCACTTCGCCGAAGCGAGTGCCTCGATCTGTTCCAGCAGTGATTCGGGGACATCAACGCCACATGCCTCATGATGCGCTCGCGCTTCGGCGCGTCGCGCCCCGGGAATCCGGACCTCATTGTCCTCTGTCAGGGCGCTGAACATTGTCTCTAGGTGCGGCACAAAATCGCTGCCAAAAAAAGCCGGGTCCATGGCGATGATGGTTTGACCCACGTTGGGTGGACCGCCCTCTGTCGTAGCAAACATCGATGCCTCATAGGAGCAGTTGCTTCCGGTCAGCACGCCAGCCAGCACATCTACCATCAGCCCTAGGCCGAAGCCCTTGGGTCCGCCTACCGGAAGTTGCGCGCCCTTGAGCCCCGCAGCGGGGTCTGTGGTGGGATTGCCCTCTATATCGATCGCATGACCCGGCTCGATGTCGCGCCCCTCGGCGGCCGCTTTAACGAGATTGACCCGCGCAGTCGACGCGGTGGCCATATCGATGACCAACGGTTCCTCCGTGCCCCTAGGCGCCCCCATCGCAAACGGGTTGGTGCCAAAGAAAGGAACCTTGCCACCGTGGGCGGCCACCGCTTTGGAGCTGTTGGCAAACATGAGTGATGCGAGACCTTCGCGGGCCAAGCGGCGGACAAACCAGCCGAGCACGCCGGCGGAGGAGGATTGGTGAATCGACATCAGCCCCACGCCCTGTGCCCGCGTTGTCTCTATCAGTCGTTGTTCTGCTATCAGGTAGGCGTGATGACAGAAACCGAAGTCGGCATCCACCACTGTGGTGGCTTCTGAGCGCTTTACGATTTTAGGGTCGGCGTCTGGATTGACCTTCCCGCAGCGCAGATGTTTTAGGTAAAGGTGTAGATAGCCGAGACCTACATTACGAATACCCTCGGCTTCGGCATCCATAAGCTCCTCGGCAACGATTGCCGCCTGCGCATCGCTCGCGCCGGCGCGTTTTAGCGCGTCGTAACACAGTGACTCGACTTGCTCGAGGCTCATTTGAGGCATGGCAGGCTCCTTTATTGAAGCCCAATTGTGTCAAAAAGCACTGCAATATGCAGTGATGTTGAGCAGGGGTAATCCAATACTGTCCTGGTCCGGTTGCTGGAGACCGCCGGCCGTCTGCGCTGCTAGCTCAAATCGCTGTCCAGCCACCGTCAACAGAGAACAGCATACCCGTTACGAAGCTGGAGGCATCGCTCGCCAACCACAGTGCCGCTTTGGCGACGTCTTCCGGGGTGCCGAGCCGATTCATAGGGTGACGGCTTGCCAAGTGAGCGCGATCTTCCTCTGGGATCGACTCCCGTAGCAGCGGTGTTTCGATAAAGCCGGGGCAGATCGCGTTAATCCGAATACCAGACTCGCCGTATTCCACCGCCGTATTGCGGGTCAGTCCGCCCACCGCATATTTTGAGGTGACATAGAGTCCTGCGCCGGGGAAGGTGGTTTTACTTAGCGCCGAGGCCATGTTGATGATGTGGCCTGCACCGGCAGGCGACATGATTTTGAGGGCCTCGCGCATGCAGAGCCACACGCCCTTGAGATTGATGCCCATGAGCCGGTCATAGTCGGCCTCGTCGGTTTCCTCGAGCGGCACCAGCGGTGAGCCGACGCCTGCGTTGTTGAGGGTAATATCGAGTGAGCCAAGCGCACTCTGGCTGTTGCGAAAGAAGTCTGCCACGGCTTCCGCATTGGCTACGTCACAAAGCTGTCCGTAATGGTTGCCACCTAATGCTGCGAGTGTGGCGAGGGCGGCGTCGAGTCGTGCCTGCTCGACATCACAAATTGCAACATTCGCACCCGCTGCAACAAAGGCTTCGGCACAAGCCAGGCCGATCCCCGCGCCGGCGCCGGTGACCAATACGTTTTTACCCTTCAGTGACAGTTCCATGATCCGTTCCTGTGTTGTCAGATTGTTCAGAGAATACCGTGGATAGTATCTGTGCGCTTGACCCGATCGGCTGAAAGGATGATTTATGACATGATACGAGCTGGTCGGTTGGGTATGTGAAATGCAATTTGATGTTTTTAACGGTGATGCGGACGGTATCTGCGCATTGTTGCAATGGCGACTCGAGCACCCCAGCGAGTCAGAGCGTATAACCGGTATAAAAAGAGATATTGCACTCTTGGAGCGCGTGCCCGCAGGGCAGGGTGACCAGGTGTTGGTGCTCGATATTTCGATGGCTCAAAATACGAGCGCACTAACGCGGCTGCTCAATGCAGGTGCAGTCATCGATTATGTGGACCACCATGCACCGGGCGACATTCCCGAGCATGAAAACCTGTCCGTTACGATCAGTGAGTCACCGGAAGTTTGCACTGCGTTGCTGGTCAATGGTCGCTTACGCGGTGCCCGAGCTGAGTGGGCCATTACGGGTGCGTTTGGTGACAATCTCGACGAGCCTGCCAAGCAAGTTGCGGCTAAGGTCGGTCTGTCGGACGCAAACTGTTCGCGACTCAGAGAGCTGGGCGTCTGCATCAACTATAACGGTTACGGCCCTTCACTCGATGATCTACATTTTCATCCCGGTGAGCTTTACGAGGCTTTATACGATGCCCGGCATCCAGACTCATTTCTTGATTCCGACACGTTTCGAAAACTGAGAGATGGCTACTTGGAAGATATAGCGGCCTCCGGCGCATTGCAGCCCGCGCTGCAGAAACCAGATTTTGCCATCTATCAACTGCCCAATACCGCCTGGGCGCGGCGCGTGAGCGGTGTCTTCAGTAACGATCTGGTGCGGGCGCACCCTCACCGTGCTCACGCGGTATTAACCGAACGAGATGACGGTGCATTTCTGGTAAGTGTGCGGGCGCCGTTTCAGCGACGCTACGGTGCTGAAAGTGTTTGCTCGCAGTTCGAAACCGGTGGGGGTAGGGCGGCCGCAGCGGGTATCAATCGCCTTGCTGCTGCTGATGTCGACCGCCTCGCTGCGGCGCTGGCCGCCGAGTACGGCGACCAGAGCTAGCGGGTACTTCAGGCCGCGCTTTTAGAGAACGACAACTCCGGGAAGCCCGCATCTGCTGACTCACGAAGCTTGTCATAGTAGATGTGCGCGCCACCAAAGTAGACGAGTACGCGAGGCTTTCGCTTTTCAAGATTCGCACCCATCATCCAGGAATTCACCTTGTCGCCCTGAGCCATTAACGTTTGGCTGTGGATCTCGGCGGTATGCTCGGACCACTCATCTTCAGCTTGCTGGCTGGGCTCGAACAGGTCATATCCTTCTGACTCCATCTTGTTGATGCAGTCTGTTATGTACGCCACGTTCTGTTCGATAGAGGTGGGCAGGTTGGCGAAGGGCGCCTGCGGTCCTGTGATCATAAAGAAGTTGGGATAGCCCGAGGCGTAAACGCCCATGATGGACTTGGATTCGTCCTCCCATTTTTCGCGCAGGGTGTGTCCCTCTGTACCCCGGATGTCCATGGCCTCAAGCGCACCGGTGTAGGCTTGGAAGCCCGTTGCGAAGACAATGATATCGAACTCGTACAGGTTTTCTGTTGTTTGAATGCCGGTTTCAGTGATGCCAGTGATGGGCTCGCGATCTTTGATATCAACCAGTTTTACGTTGTCACGGTTGTAAGCCTCGTAGTACCCGTGATCAAGGGGTGGACGCTTGGCGAACAGTGGGTACCCCTTTGGTGTGAGAAGTTCTGCCAGCTCGGGGTCGTCGACTTTTTCTGCGATCTTGCTGGTAATGAAGTCAGAGGCCATCTGATTGGCTTCAGCGCTTCCGAGTAGGTCATCGAAGGTCTCAAATACCCAACGGAAACTGCCGTTCCAATGCTCTTCAAAAATCTTTTGAACCTCTTCCGGTGGGGTGTCAACGGCGTTGCGTCCTGGCGGCTGTTCGAAGGCCATACCGAACATGTGATTACGGGCTTTGGCAATGATTTCGTCGTAGTTGTCTTTGATTTCTTTTTCCCACTCCGGCGTCATATCTTTTTGCATGGCGGGCAAAACAAAATTGGGCGTGCGTTGAAATACGGTGACCTGAGCCGCGGTCTTGGCGACTTCAGGCAACATTTGGACGGTGGTGGCGCCTGCGCCAATAATGCCGACTCGCTTTCCTGCGACATCGAGTCCCTCTGGCCAGCGAGACGAATGGAAGATAGGTCCAGTGAAGGTATCGGCGCCCGGGAACGTGGGGATCACCGGTTGCGAAATCATGCCCATGGCGCTGATAAAATATTTGGCGGTATGGGTTTGTCCATCGCCCGTGAGGACATTCCAGAGGCCGGTGGCGTCATCGAAGCTCGCGCTCTCGACTTCGGTGTTCAGCTGGAACATTGGCCGAAGCGAAAACTTGTCCAAGACGAATTTCAGATAGGCCTGCGTTTCCTCCCAGCCCGAGTATCGTTTCGTCCAAGACCATTCTTGCAGTACCTCTTTAGAAAAAGTGAGGCAGTAATAATAAGATTCACTGTCTGTTGCGGCGCCGGGGTAGCGATTCCAGGCCCACGTTCCGCCGATCTCGTCGGCACGGTCAAACACTTTTACCGAATATCCCGCTTCGCGCAGGTGGTAGCTCAGCGAAATGCCTGCGAAGCCCGCGCCGACGGCAATTACATCGTAGTCTGCAGTGTGGGGTGCGCTCATAACAGATTCTCCTGTTTACTCTGTCCCTGCCCAGGGATAAATACTTTAATGTGGGCTCGGGCCGGTCGCGAAACGGCGATACGGTCCTTAATCTGGTTGGTATGGGACGATCACCGATTTGCGCATCAAATGCCCGCCATCGATAATCGCCCTCTAGTCTGCAACAACCATAACGCTTCATGGGCATCTAGGCTAAACTTACTTGTGTTCAGCAAGTTGCGGTGGTCACTATCGCCAACGACCTGAATCTTGTCAACGACCACTCCACACTAGAGGTGAACAATATGTCTTCCAACACAAAGCCAGCGATCGGTATTGTCGGTGGCACCGGCGATTTAGGTCGTGGATTAGCGCTCCGGTTAGCCAAGGCGGGTCACGCGGTGCTAGTCGGCTCACGTAAGCCGGAGCAGGCTGTCGAGGCAGCACGCGCATTGGCGGCTGAATTGTCGGAACGCGGAATCAGTGATGCATCGGTTGAGGGCATGGATAACGAAGCCGCTGCCGGGTCCGGTGACATCGTATTTGTCACGGTACCGTTTGGTGCCCACACGCCTACACTTGAAAGCATTCGGCACGTCGTGCAAGGCAAGATTGTGGTCGACGTCACCGTGCCATTAGTGCCGCCAAGGGTAGCGAGGGTGCAGCTACCACCCGAGGGCAGCGCGGGCATGATCGCCCAGACATTGCTGGGCGAGGATGTTCAGGTCGTCAGTGCATTTCAGAACGTCGCGGCCGCACACTTGCAGGCCGACATGGAAATCCCTTGCGACGTATTAGTCACCGGTAACGAAAAAGCGGCGCGGCAGATCGTAATTGATTTGATTGAGTCGATGGGTATGCGGGGCTTTCACGCCGGCTTGATTCACAACGCCGCGGCGGCAGAGGCGTTGACGTCTGTCCTGATCAACATCAACAAGCAATACAAAACGCATGCCGGATTGAGATTGACAGGCATCGATTGACCTCGTGAAAGCGGGCCCTTTACACCTCACTCCTCTGCAAGACTTTCCTGCCGTGGCGGCAGGAGACTCTTTGGGGGCGCTAATCCTATCTGCCATCACTCGGCAGGGCTTTATGCCTGAGCCTTCTTCGGTGGTGGTGATCGCGCAAAAAGTGGTGTCCAAGGCCGAAGGGAGACTCATCCGTCTGGACACCGTCAAGGTGACGCCGGAGGCGCGCACATTGGCGCAAGAAACGGGGAAGGACGATCGCCTTGTGACGTTGATTCTTCAAGAATCAAAAGCGTTGATTCGCGTTCGTCCGGGCCTGATTATTGCAGAGCATCGAACGGGTCATATCTTGGCGAATGCCGGTATAGACAGCTCCAACGTGGGGGTAACGGATGACGAAGCGGGGAGCCATGTGCTGCTCTGGCCGGAGGATCCCGATGGCAGCGCGAGCAAGCTGTCAGCGTATTTGACTGAAGCGCTTGGCTTTACCGTGCCGGTGGTCATTAATGACAGTCTGGGCAGACCTTGGAGAATGGGTACGGTCGGCTTTGCAATCGGCGTGAGTGGCTTTGAGCCGGTCTGGGATCAGGTGGGAGAGCGAGATCTCGATGGCCGGATAATGCAAGTGACCGCTCCTGCTATCGCTGACTCCCTGGCGGCTGCCGCGTCTCTGGTGCAGGGGGAGACCGATCAGGGTCAGCCGGTGGTGTGGGTCGAAGGATTTCAGGCGCGAGAGTCGGATGTGGCGACGGCAGGTCATCTTCTGAGGCCTGTCGAGCAGGATATGTTTCGATGACACCTAACGGCGATGCCAGCAAGATATCCTCAACGGTCGTAGTGTTAAGCGGCGGGGGCGGCGGTGCGCGACTTGCCGGTGCGCTATCCGGAGAGGCTCAAGGGCGGCAAGTGGTCGTTGTCACTAACACGGGAGATGACTTCGAACATCTCGGACTGCTAATTTGTCCGGATACCGACAGTGTGCTCTACACCCTATCTGGAAAGATCGACCAGCAGCGAGGCTGGGGACGTGTCGGAGAGAGCTGGTCAGTTTTTGATGAGTTAAAGAATATTGCAGGGCCAACCTGGTTTCAGCTGGGTGATAAAGACCTCGCCCTGCATTTGCTGCGGGCTTCACTGTTATCCGATGGTCAAGGCCTCGTCGACGCGACACGGGCGTTGGCTCGGCATTTACAGGTGCCCGATTCGGTGACTGTTGTGCCGGCAACCGAATCACCAGTGCGAACCCATGTTCTGACAGATCAAGGCCGCATGGCCTTTCAGGAATATTTCGTAGGGCAGCGATGCGAGCCAGTGCTCAAGCATGTGGTTTACGAGGGCGTCGACGCTGCGTCCCCCAGTCAGCGGCTGATCGATCTGCTGAATGAGCGCGGCACTCACGAGATTGATGTCGTGCTGGGCCCGTCCAATCCCTTTTTAAGTCTCGGCCCTATCCTTGATATTCCGGGCATGATGTCGCTGCTGCGCCAGCAGGCGCGCCGCGTGATTGCTATCTCACCGATCATTGGTGGTCGCGCATTGAAAGGCCCTGCGGCAAAAATCATGTCGGAACTGGGTCTGCCCGTCTCGGCGGCGGGGTGGACCTTGTGGATGAATGAGCGCTATCCGGCCCTTGTGGATACCTGGGTGTGGGACGAGACCGATGAAGGGCTGGCGAACTCAGACGCCTTGAAGTCTCTCGACATCAGAACCACCTCAACGGTGATGTCAGACCCCGGCGTTGCCCGTCAATTCGGCGCCTGGTTACTCGAGGCGTGTGCAAGTGAGTGTTGATGCAATTGTCGCGCTGAAAGCGCGATCCCAGAGCAAGATGCGACTGACATCAATGCTTGGCGATACGGCGCGCGAGGCGCTGGTAGAGGCGATGGCGGTAGATGTCCTCTCCTGTTTATTAACGCACCCGGAGATCGAGGCCGTGCACGTTATCTCTGGCGCAGGGTGGTCAGACGGAGGTCCACTGCCGCGCGGTATCACGTTATGGCAAGAGTCGGATTGGCCCGTCAACGGGTTGATTCAAGCCTACGAACTGATGACGGAGAAATCCGCGGCTGAGGGACTGTTATTTATGCACGCCGATCTGCCCTGCCTTGACCAAGAGGGCCTTTCCGCCGTTATTGAAGCATCGGCGGAGCGTCATGCCGTGCTGTGCCCTGATCATGCGGACGTCGGCACCAACGCGGTGCTGCGCTGGCGAGATCAACCGCTGCCGCTATGTTTTGGGAACGACAGCTTGCGACGGCATCAACACGCGGCTGATGTTGCGGGTGTGCCATGGCGGATCGCGCGGCGACCCGGGTTGTCATTGGACATCGATGTGCCGGCGGATCTTGATCGGGTGCGGCTGGGTGACGCGCTGATCGGCGAGCGGACGGCAGAGTGGTTCCACGTGTATCAGGTCGATCTCACCGTCGACGCTACCCAACACGCCCTCTAACGCTGTAGAGTAGCGATCCTATGGGGGCACATCATAACGAGCGGTATGCAGCGCGAGCAGTATTTGCGCTAGCGGGCGGGGGTGACGTTGTTGAAATGGACGACGTGATCGAGGCGCGTGCGCGTAGTATTCGAGATCAGCACTACGGTGCGCACATTACGTATAGCCCCAAAATCTTCATCCCTGTCACCCAGTTGTGTCGGGATGTTTGTCATTACTGCACTTTTGCCAAGAGGCCTTCCCAGTTGAGCTCGCCTTATCTGAGTGTCGATGAAATTCTCGACACCGTGCGGCAAGGAGCTGGAGCGGGGTGCCGCGAAGTCCTGCTGACATTAGGTGAAAAGCCGGAGTTTCGCTATCGCGTCGCGCGGGAATGGCTTGTCGCCGAGGGGTATGCCAGCACCGTTGATTATGTTGCAGAAATCGCACGTCGTGTTCTCAACGAAACGGGACTGCTGCCCCATATTAATGCTGGCACACTGACGCGCAGCGAACTGCGAAAGTTGCGCCCGGTCTCTGCCTCCATGGGTCTTATGCTGGAGAGTGGTGCGGCACGATTATGTGAGCGAGGCGGCCCTCATTTTGGCTCGCCTGATAAAAAGCCATTTCGGCGTTGGCTAACGCTGGCCAGAGCTGGCGCATTGCGTGTGCCGATGACCACAGGGCTGTTGGTCGGTATTGGTGAAACTCGAGAGGAACGGTTGCGCGACCTTCAGGCGATCAAGCGCCTCCACGCCCGCTACGGACATATTCAGGAAGTCATCATTCAAAACTTCTGCGCCAAGGCGGGAACGCGCATGGCGGATGCCGATGACGCTTCGCTATCAGAGCTCATCTGGACGATCGCCCAGGCTAGGACGATCTTACCCAAAGAGATGAGCATTCAGGCGCCCCCTAACTTGAGCCCGGGCCAGCTGGGTCAGCTCATTGACGCGGGTATCAATGATTGGGGTGGCGTGTCGCCGGTGACGCCGGACTACGTCAATCCAGAGGCCCCCTGGCCCAGCTTGTCTGCGTTGCGCGCGGCAACGGCAGATCGTAGTAAAAATCTGATGGCAAGGTTAACCGTCTATCCGCAGTATCTCGAGGAATCTGGCTGGATGGCCAAAAGCGTTCGGCGTCAGGCACTTGAATTAGCAGATGCAGAGGGCTTTGTGCGCGACGATGCCTGGCGGGCGGGCCTATCGGAGTTGCCACCTGCGCGCAACGCGACATTGGGTTCGGGACGCGGTGGTGTGGCGATAAGAGAGAGTCTCGATGCCTGTCTTCGCGAAGAGCCATTGGAGGATAGCGCGATGCTGGCGCTGTTTACTGCGCGGGGTGCGGATGTTGAGACCGTGTGTGAGGCCGCCGACGAACTGCGACGACGGCAGATTGGCGACACGGTCACCTACGTCATTAATCGCAACATTAACTACACTAACGTCTGTCAGTACAGCTGTCGCTTTTGCGCCTTTTCAAAAGGCGGCGGAGAAGTCGCTGCCGGACGCGCCGCATACGATATCGACGCTGGGGAGTTGCATCGCAGGGTAAAAGAGGCAGCGGCGCTTGGCGCAACAGAGGTCTGTCTGCAAGGGGGCATCCACCCTGACTACACGGGGCAAACTTACCTCGATATTCTGCGTACTGTGAAAGAAGCTGCGTCCGCAATCCACGTGCACGCGTTTTCGCCGTTGGAGATTGATCAGGGTGCCAGCACGTTGAATCTGCCCCTGGAGCAGTATCTCTCTATGTTGAAAGATGCCGGGCTCGATTCGCTGCCGGGTACGGCTGCCGAAGTGTTGGATGAGCGAGTACGCGACATACTTTGCGCGGACAAAGTCTCCGCGGAGCGCTGGTTGGAGATTATGGAGTGTGCGCATGGATTGGGTTTGTCCAGCACAGCGACGATTATGTTCGGACATGTTGATTCCCCCTCATCCTGGGTCAATCACTGGCAGCGAGTCATTCGCCTTCAGGAGCGAACCCAGGGATTTACCGAAGTGGTGCCGCTTCCCTTTGTGAGTGAAGGCGCCCCCATCTATCGACGTGGAGAATCACGTCCGGGGCCGACCTGGCGGGAGACGCGGCTCATGCATGCCGTGTTGCGGCTAACGGTGGGGAGAGTGATTCCCAATGTGCAGGCTTCTTGGGTAAAGCTTGGTCGACGAGGGGCACTTGAAATGTTGGCTGCCGGCGTCAATGATTTGGGTGGCGTGTTGATGAACGAGAGTATTACCCGGGCTGCCGGCGCAGCACATGGACAAATGTGGATTCCGAAGGATATCGAGCAAGCCATTGTGGATGCGGGGCGATCGCCCTTACAGCGCAACACCCGCTACGAACCGGTGGCGTCGCAGGCTGCTGGTCAACTCTGTTCAGACGCCATTAAATGGGTATCTCATACGCCGGCAGGTCGCTACGCAAACCCTAAATACCGCTCGGCTATCTGAGGTCTTAGCATTTACACCGCAACATTTAGCGTTGCTTGCTAGTGACAAGCAAGACTATTTGCCGTAGGTTTTGCGTTGACTACGCAACGACTACAACGGGGGATATTTCGTGAGCGATGAGCTGATTGCCCGCTTGGAGCGGCTGGAGTCACGTTACGAAATCGAAGCTTTGGTCAGTAACTATTGCCATGGCTTTGACAAGAGAGACTTCGATCGGTTTTTATCAATCTGGTCGGAGGACTGCGTGTGGAAAATTGGTCCGCCTTTCGGTGATTTTTCCGGTCATGAGGGCATCCACGAAGCGATCCACGAGGTGCTTTGGCCCGCCTGGGCTCAGTCGCAACACGTGACGTCGAATCTCGTTGTGGAGTTTGATGGGGCCGACTCCGCCACCGGAATCTGTGACGTCGATTGCATGGGGCTCCTGGCCGACAGCGATGAAGCCACGTTTGTCGGAGCCACTTACCGAGACCGGTTTGTGCGTAGCGAGGGTGCCTGGAAGATTGCGGAGCGAGAGGTCACTATTCACTATTTCAACCAGTTTGGGGGCACTACACTCAGTGCGCCCGAGGGGTAGTCTTGGGTCGCCAGAGCCTGACGCCCAACGCGTTATCACAACAAAAAGAGGGTAAAGCCATGAAAATACGATCACAACACAATGCACTCGGCGTTGCAGTGCTGGCCAGCCTGACGGCCTTACCGGTTACGCCGGTCGTTCTCGCGCAGAACGGCGTACTCGAGGAGGTTGTCGTGACGTCTCGAAAGCGAACGGAAAACCTGCAGGACGTCGGTTTTGCGGTGAGCGCGTTGACGAAGAGCGAGATAGAGGGTCAGTTTGCCCGAGACATCACGGACCTTGCCAACATCTCTCCAAACATCGTTATTGATGACACCGCTCAGGGACCTGGAGGCGTGGCCGCCATTTTCATCCGCGGAATTGGCGTAGCTGACGTTGAGAAGAATTTTGATCCGGCCGTGGCTGTTGTTGTCGACAACATGTTCATTGGCTCGAATGCGGGAAGCCTGCTGCGGAGTATTGATCTCGAGGGCATGGAAGTACTGCGAGGCCCGCAGGGCACATTGTTCGGGCGGAATACCATCGGTGGTGCAATCAATATCACCCGTTCGCGTCCAACCGGAGAGCTGGGCGGCAAGGTGCGGGTCGGTTATGAGAAATATGACACGTATTACGCTGACGGTATCTTCAATTTTGGTGTGAGTGAAAATCTCGCGGTGAAGCTCTCCGCCGCAAAACGCGACCAGCAAGAAGGCTTCTATGACAACGATTTTGTAGGCCGCGATGTGGGCCGCAATGATTATCAGTCGTTAGGTCTGAACGCGTTGTGGATGCCCACTGACTCCCTGGAGATCGAGTACACCGGGCAATTCGAAGAAACGGATCAGGATACGCCTCCCTTGTTAAATACGGGGCAAAACCGACACTTATTTTGCTCTGCTTACGGGTATTGCTCGCCAAGTCAGGACTCTACGATTACGGGTAGTCGTTACAAGACGGCCAACGTGGGTTACATACCTCCTGATCCCGGCGGTGCCGCATTTGCAACGTCTACGCCGGATCAGGCACGTGAGGCTGAAATGCTGGCTACGTTCGATGCTGACACGCACATTGTTGAGGCGCGCTGGCAGGCCACTGATGCGATCAAGATAGATTATATTTTTGGATCCTATGAGTCAGATGAAACCATCATTTCAAACTGGGATGGCACGCCGGAGTTTCTCTACGGAACAGACAGGCCCGCTACTTATGAGCAGACAACTCACGAGATTCGTGTCTCTTGGGATAATGATGGTGCTATCAATGCGGTGTTGGGCGGTTACCTCTGGGATTCCGAGTATGAGATTCCGCTGCGCAGTTGGGTAGGCTTTGTTGTCCCCGGAGTGATCTTAGATCTGCTGCAGAATTCGCGGCAAGAAAGTGAGTCTCAAGCTGTATTTGCCGATGTTGACTGGCGAATTTCTGATAGCCTGACCCTCAATTTTGGTGGTCGTTACACCAAGGATGATAAGGAAACGCTGCAGACCGGTATGGTCAACGCTGCAAACGATGAATCCTGGAGTGAGTTCACGCCCAGAGCGGGGCTGAGATATCAGTTTTCTGATAATTTGATGGCGTTTGCGACTTACTCAACGGGATATCGTGCAGGCGGATTTAACGGTCGTGTGAACTCGGTAGAGGAAGCGACGCAGCCTTATGATCCCGAAACCGTCGACAATATCGAGGTGGGTATTAAGTCGGAGTGGATGGATGATCGGCTGCGCTTTAATGCCTCTTACTTTGTCATGAATTATGAGGACAAGCAGGAAGAGTTGCAGCTGCCCTCTGATACCGGCACTGGGCAAAAGACGGTCGTGACCAATGCGTCAGAGGCTACGATTCAGGGTTTGGAATTAGAAGTTCAAGCTCTGCTCGGTGAGGGATTCACTCTCAGGGCAAATTTGGGTTGGTTAGATACCGAGTATGACAATTTCCAGTATACGGATGCGGTCTCCTCAGAAACGGTTGATCTCAGCTATCTAGAGTTTCGCCGAGCCCCCGATATGACGGCAACGATTGATGCGACCTACGAATGGGAGACGTCGTATGGCCGAGCGTGGATTCGAGGGGCCGTTCACCATCTGGGTGAGCACTGGGTCAACGTTACCAATTCACCCGAGTTGGAGAATGACGCGCAGAACTTGGTCGATGCGTCAGTTAACTTCGAAATGAACAACTGGCGGTTTGCAGTATTTGGCCGCAACTTATCTGATGAGGACGGCTATACCCATGGCTATGATGTAGCGGGACTTTGGTCGTATGCAGCGGTAAGAGCGCCTCGCACTTTCGGCGTCGAGGCGATCTACGAGTTTGGTGACTGAGCCGGGACGTTGGCTTACACCAAGTTGAGATCAGATCAACAGGCCCGCCGTATAGCGGGCCCTTACGCTACGGGATTGGGTTATGAATGAACGATTGAAAGGGAAGGTTGCTGTCATTACCGGCGCTGCCAGCGGTATTGGTGCGGCCACGGCAAAGACCTATGTCGAGCAAGGCGCTCGCGTAGTCTTGGGCGACATTCAGGATCTGCCCGGCGAGGCGCTGGCGGCGTCGCTGGGTGGTTCAGCTCATGCCGTTTTTCGGCATTGCAACGTCACAAACGAAGCAGAGGTAGAGGCGCTGGTTGAGGCGGCCGTGTCAGAATTCGGTCAAATCGACGTGATGTTTAACTGCGCAGGGATTGTCGGTGCGGTCGGACCCATGTCTACGACTCCCGCTGACGAGTGGAAGCTTACGATCGACATTATGATTAACGGTGTTTTTTACGGAATGAAGCACGCGAGTCGGCATATGAAGGAGGCGGGCTCCGGATCAATCATCAGTATGTCCAGTACGGCAGGCGTTATGGGTGGGCTAGGCCCCCATGCTTATACAGCCGCCAAGCACGCCGTGGTGGGCATGACCAAAAATCTCGCCGCGGAGGTGGGTGGATTTGGCGTGCGGGTCAACTGTATTGCTCCCGCAGGGATGGCCACTCCCATGGTGGCCGAGGTCATTACCGGCGATCACCATAATCTTGACGACACGATTGCGGCATTGGCTGAGGGGTCGCCCCTTAAGGGTCGGGCTGGCCTGGCACAAGATGTAGCCAACGCGGCGCTTTGGCTTGCTAGTGATGAGTCGGGCTACACCAGCGGGCTCACTTTGACAGTCGATGCGGGTGCGACTACAGGCTCTACCGCCGAGGCGCCAGCCTTCGCGGACTATCAGCCTATGATGCGTGAGGCCGGGAAGAGCGGTCTCGACTGAACGCCTACTGATTAAGGCTAAAAACAAACAGCCCCTGACCATCTGGGGGCTGATAGATATCGGGAAAGATCACCGCAGTCAGCGCCCGAAACACGCCAATCCCTGTGGGGATAGCGACGAACTGCTTGCCACTGGCTTCGTAGGTAATCGGGTATCCATGTGCAGGAGCTGGCAGGCGCGTCGACCACAGCGATTCCCCAGTTTCGGTATCGAAGGCCTGAAAGCGCCGGTCCAGGTCGCCGATAAACAGCACCCCCCCATCTGTCGACAGGGCGCCACTCAAAAAAAGCGCCGGCTGCTCGACGCGCCATTGAATCTCCATAGTACGCACGTCAATCGCCAGCAGCGCTCCTGCTAGCTCTTCTTTGCCTGGCATGGGATAGGTCGCCACATCTGCACCATAGCCGCCGCCGCCCGGACCTAAATCGACTTCACGGGGAGTCATGTCGGAGCAAAGTTGATGCACGGGCAGGAATAGCAAGTGCCGTTCGGCGTCGTAGGTGGCGGACTGCCAGTTGTGGCCCCCGTAGATGCCGGGACACGCTGTATAGGTGTCTCCAATTTCAGCGTTAGCAATATCTTCCCTGTAAGAGAGCGCTCCTGTGTTCCGGTTCACGTCGAAGATATTCTGTTGCATGGTGTCGAGGAGGTCGATGTACTCTCCCGTTGTGCGATCGATCTTCCACAAAATACCGTCTTTGCCCACCGTTAACAGCGTCGGCGTGCCTTCGATATCCGCCAAAATTCGTTCGAAACCAACCTCCATATCGATGGTCTCTCCGGGCACATGCTGAAAATGCCAGATCAATTCTCCGGTCCCCGGTCTGATAGCGAGCGTCGAGTTGGTGTAGAGAGCGTCGTCGTTTACCGACATGCCACGACTGGCTGCCGCCCACGGTTTCGGCTGGGAGGTGCCAAAGTACACGAGGTCGAGCTCGGGATCATAAGAGCCGGCTATCCACACATCGCCGCCACCGCGTCGGTCAGGAGCTACCTCGCCCCAGGTGGCGTATTCCGGGGTGCCGGGCAACGCCAGCGTGGAGGTGCGCCACAGTTCTTTACCGGTTTCAGGGTCATGTCCGGTAATGAAGCAGCCGTCCTCAGTGAACAGCTCGCAACCGTTAATACCGCTCACGACCACGCCAGCGGCTACAAGGGGTCCTGCGCTGTGGGTATATGCGTCTCGGTAATCTGCTTTTTCTGTGCGCCATAATTGTTTGCCGGAGGCGGCGTCGATTGCCACCAGAGCGGCGTCATAGGTTGCCAGAAATAACCGGTCCTGCCACAGCGCAATATTGCGCGTTGGTCCCCCGAGCATTTTTGCGGCTGGCGGGAAAGCGTACTGATATTCCCAGATCAACTCCCCGGTCGCGGCTTCGATCGCCTGGATTTTATTGTGCGGATGGGTCAGAAACATGACGCCATCCCGGACTAACGGGGTGGGTTGATTGCTGCCGGCGTGCATCGCCATAGACCAGTCGAGAGACAGCCGTGACACATTGTCTCTGGAGATCTGAGTCAATGGGCTATGTCCATGCCCGTCGGGTGTTCTGCGCCAATTGAGCCAATCCTCGGCTGGGGGATCATCCAGCTCCGCCGTATCGACTTTGCGAAAGTCAGCGATCCGCTTCATGGAGTAAGCGCCGGCGTTACGGGCAAAGTCCATCACGCTATCCGCGGCAGAAAACTCCACCGCATCCGGTACTTCATCCGATGCGTTTTGTAGGTTGTTGACTGAACCTGACAGTGGAGAGTCTTCGGGGAGATTGGATTGCGCGATCACGAACTGAGTGATGGCGCTGTGCTGGGTGAGGGATAAGGTGTGTCCCTCGCCAGGAGGCATCTCGGCTTGTTGATAATCTCTGAGCTCGAGTGCGGATTTCTGTGACCATTTGTCGGTAAAGGCGGGGCCCGAGAGTGCGGCGCCATGAGCCGATCCTCGGAGTGACGTGGCATGACAGCTCGCGCAGTGCTCGTCGTAGAGTGCCTCGCCTTCATTTGCAGAGGCGGCCCATGACACGACGAACAGTGCCGGTACGGCCAGTATTGGTAAAGCAGTGAGCAGTTTCATCAATGAGACTCCCCCGTTTTTAGGCGCACGATGATGCGTTGCTGAAACCCGCCCTTAGGCCATGTAAGGAGTGCGGTTCGTTCACTAACCCTTTAAAAAATGCCCATATTTCTCGAGGGCCTTGGTTCGTTGAGTGGGCGTATGATAGCTCGGGAAGAGAGCGTCATGAGCCGAGTAATGGCGCAGCACCGCTTTCGCGACAGCAATTTTGTGTACTTCGGTGGGTCCGTCTACTACCCCCAGCTCGGGGATATTCGCCCACATAGTCACGAGTGGCGTCTCGTCTGAGCTGCCCAGACTACCGTGCAAATGCATGGCGCGCGAGACGATTTCCACCAATACCTTTGGTGTCGCAGCTTTAATGGCTGCAATTTCCTTGCGGACCTCCCGGTTATATTCCTTGTGCTTGTCGATCAGCCACGCGGTGTAGAGCACGTGCAGGCGATATTGCATCATCATTGTGTAGGCGTCAGCGATCTTTTCCTGAGTCATTTGTTTATCTGCGAGTAGCTCGCCTTTGGTACGCCGGCTGAGGGCCCGTTCGCACATCATGTCCAGCGCTTTGCGGATGACGCCGACGGTTCGCATGGCATGGTGGACGCGACCACCACCCAACCGGGTTTGCGCGACGTGAAAACCCTGACCCTCACTGCCAAGTAGACTATCAGCGGGGACGCGACAGTCTTTAAAAGAGATATAGGCATGCACGCCGTCGCCCTGTTCGACATAGGGACCCACTGCGGAGTTGCGAATGATCTCCATGCCTGGTGTGCCCTGCTCGACGAGAAAAATGGAGGCGCCTTCATGAATTGGCGCCTCGGGGTCAGTGACCACCATGACGAGTAGAAACGCCGAGAATCGAGCATGGGAGGCAAACCACTTCTCTCCATTGATGACCCACTCGTTTCCATCGCGGGTTGCGGTGCAGAGAAATTCGCCTGGGTCGGCGCCCGCTTGAGGCTCGGTCATGGAATAGCAGGAGGCGATTTCCGCATTAAGGAGGGGCTTAAGATATTTTTCTTTTTGCTCCGGCGTACCGAATTTAGCGAGAATTTCTGCGTTGCCTGAATCCGGAGCCTGACAGCCAAAGACGCTGGGCCCAAACCGGCTGCGGCCCAATAGTTCGTTCATCAGTCCGAGACTGACTTGACCATACCCTTGCCCGCCGAGGTCTGGTTCGAGGTGGCATGCCCACAGCTGTTTGGCTTTTACCGTTTCGCGAAGTGGCGCCATGGCTGCGAAGGCAGGGGACTTAGGGTCCCAAGGGTCACCGGGCTCACGGAAAACGAGGTCCAGCGGCTCGATTTCCTCGCGTGTGAATTCGTCGATCCAGTCCAGTGATGCCTGGAATTCAGGGTCTGTCTCAAATGACCACACGCCGCTACCTCCCGGGGGTATCCATAGTCGTTCATTATTGTTGCCAGCAACAAACAGGGTTGCCAAATCAGGCCGCTAGTTTAGACTTGCTAGACGCAAACAAGCAACGAGACCGACAATAAATCCGATGGTTTGCGGCGTCTTGGGGCGCATTTTAGGAGATTGATGCATGTCTGGCGGTAAAGTCTGGGTCGTGACGGGAGCCTCGCGGGGAATTGGCGCAGCCATCGCTCGGGTGGCGGTCGCCGCGGGTCATCAGGTCGCTTTGATCGCAAGAGGAGACAATGTTGCCACCGTTGCCGAGGAGCTCGGCGAGGCCGCGACAGGTTTTCAATGTAATGTTGCCGATCCGGAATCGGTGGCTACTACCATCGAGGCGATCAAACACCATTACGGCCGCATCGACACGCTGGTCAACAATGCCGGGGTGCATCGTGGCGGCAAGGTGCATCGACTGACCGACGAGGCATGGCACGAGGTCCTGCAGGTCAATCTCACTGGCGCGATGAATATGGCCAGAGCAGCGTTGCCGCATATGGCCGCCGGTAGCGCCGTCATTAATGTTGGGGCCGTAGTCGGTTTTCGTGGGTTTCCCGGCGATGCGGCTTATGCGTCCTCTAAAGCGGGCTTATCAGGGTTGACCAAGGCTTTGGCCATCGAGTTGGCACCCAAGTCCATTACCGCCAATCTTGTGATTCCGGGGCTCGTGATGACCGAAATGACCTCGGAACTCAGCGAGACGGCGTTGGAGAAGATGACTCAACAAATTCCGTTACGCCGCTTTGCCGAGGATCGGGAAATCGCCGAGGTTGTCTGCTGGGTGGCCCAGAGCCGCTATATGACGGGGGCTTGTGTGCCGGTGGATGGCGGGCTCCTCTCGAGTTTTGGCGTGGTGTGATGGCGGTGGATCCAACAGAGGAGGTTGCCGCGTGGCTAAAGTCTCAGCTTGGTTTTCAGCAAGCCGAGTTCGTATGTGCGCTGAGCGGTGGTAACTCTAATCTGACTTGGCAATTTCGGGACGGCGCGCGGGCCTGCGTGGTCCGCACCCCACCCGCGAATGACATTTCGCCCACCTCCGCGCGCGGCATACAACGCGAGGCGGAGATATTACAGGCCATAGCAGAGTACCCGGTTAGAGCGCCAGAGGTGCTGGGCTGGTGTGATGACAACCAGGTGATCGGTCGACCGTTTTTGGTTCAGGAGTGGATTGACGGAGTGGCGATCACCGACGTCATGCCGGCGGCCTACAGCGAGTCGATCGATGATGTTAATCGTCTCGGCGAGAGTCTGGTGGACAACTTGGCGGAACTCCATTCCGTCCCGACCGATTTAAATGCCCTGCAAAAGCTCGGTCGCCCTGACGGTTTTGTCGAGCGACAGATCGAAAGGTGGTTGAGTGTGCGCAAAGAGCACGGGGTAAGAGAGTTGCCGGAGCTGTTTGCTTTGGGGGAGTGGTTGGGGCGCAATCTGCCCCCTTCATCGCCTCCAGCAGTTATTCACGGCGATTACCATCTGGATAACACGCTGGCCTCAAAGGATCGCCCGGATATTCTCGCCATCATTGACTGGGAGCTGGCGACCGTCGGAGATTGCTACCTGGATGTTGCGCTGATGTTGATGTTTTGGGGCGACTACCGGACTCAGGATCCGCCCGCATTCAGTGCCCTGCAAGCCGTTTCCAGGCGCTCGGGCGTGTTGAGTCGGCGCGAGTTGGCGGGGCGCTGGGCTGAAAAACTCGGCCGCCCGTTACATCATATGAACTTTTACATGGCCTTGGCATTCTGGCGATTGGCGGCGATTATCGAGGGCGCTTACGGACTGCATGTTGCAGGCAAACTCAATTCTGATTACGCCCGGGGACTGGAGCATGATGTGCCGGCGCTGCTGGCAGAGGCGCAAAGCGCCGCGGCGGGAGACTGGTGAGCGCCATGCTCAGCACCATGATGCATACGCCCCTTGGCGTGATTACTTTGCAACGGTTCGGGGCGCGTCATTTCGGTAGCAGTCGAGTGGGTGACTACGATGGTGAACGCATCCATTGGCGAAGCTACGAGGAAATCGATTCCGCCAGTGCGCGGCTGGCCAATGCGCTGACGACGCTGGGGCTTAGCGAAGGTGATCGCGTGGGGACGTTCATGTGGAACAGTACCCAGCATCTTGAGGCCTATCTTGCTGTGCCGTCCATGGGTGGGGTGCTTCACACACTGAACTGCAGGTTATCTGCGGCGCATGTCGCCTACATTATCAATCACGCCGGCGATCGCTTTCTGATTATCGATGGGCGACTCCTCGATAGTTTTTTGCCTATTCTGCCCCTGATTCCAAATGTTGAGTGCCTGATCGTGACTGAGACAGGCCACGACATGGCCGCGTCGCTGAATGATCCGCGGATGGTGTCCTATGAAGATATCGTTGCTGAAGCCGAAGCGGGGTTTTCATGGCCTGAACCGGCAGAGAATTCGGCAGCCGGAATTTGCTACACGAGTGGGACGACGGGTAATCCTAAGGGGGTGGCCTACAGTCAGAAAACCACCTACTTGCATGCACTGGCTTCTCGCTCAGTCGACAGCTTTGCGGTGCAGGAGCGAGACGTGATTCTGATGCTGCCATCGATGTTCCACGCCAATGCCTGGGGGTTTCCCTATAGCGGCTGGATGTCCGGCGCAGACATGGTGATGCCGGGTCCGCACCTGCAGGGACCCCATTTACGCACCATGATCGAGTCAGCGCGGCCGACCCTGACCGCAATGGTGCCGACACTGTTGGGCGATCTATTGCTGGCGGATGAGACGGCACCGTTGGATTTGTCCTGTTTCCGGGCCATCGTATCCGGAGGGTCCGCCGTGCCGTCTTCCATGATTGAAGCGGTGCGAGACCGATGGAATGTGCCGGTGATTCAGGGGTGGGGGATGACAGAGACCAGCCCGATGTGCGTGCTGTCGCATCCACCCAAAGACCTCAATGGTGAAACGGAGACCTATTGGCGACTAAAAAGCGGGCGACCTGTTCCCGGCATCGAAGTACGGGTCATGGATGATGAGGGCAATCTGCTCGAGCAGGATGGCACGACAGTGGGTGAGCTTCAGTTGAGAGGCGCGTGGGTGACCGGCAGTTATATCAAGGAGGAGACCGACGCCTTTACCGAGGACGGCTGGTTGCGCACCGGCGATGTGGGCATGGTGGATGCGCGGGGCTATGTGCAGCTTACAGATCGCACCAAGGATGTGATCAAGTCCGGCGGCGAATGGATTTCCTCGGTGGACCTCGAGGACGTGCTGCTGAAGCACGAGGGTGTGGCAGAGGTCGCAGTGGTGGCGGTTGACGATACGCGTTGGCAAGAGCGACCGCTTGCCATTGTGCGCAGTAAGGCAGGGTGCGATGGTGAGACCTTGCCCGGCGAGTTACGCTCATTTTTAGTGGATAAGGTGGCAAAGTTTTGGGTGCCCGAGTACTGGGCTGTCGTAGACGACATCCCCAAAACCAGCGTGGGAAAAATGGATAAAAAATTGCTCCGGGAGGAGGTGGCGGCGGGAAAGCTCGCCATACAAAAACACTTGGGCTTTGGAGAGGGAAATGACTGATGCGGTAATCACCGAGTCCCCGGCGGGCAATGGCAATACTCAGGCCGAGCGAACAGCGCTGTCGGATCAGCGGATGTTTGAGGTGGCGATCGAGTTGGTCAACGAGCGAGGCACCGCCAAGACGACGCTCAAAGACATTGGTGAGGGCGCCGGTTACAGCCGCGGTCTCGCAAGCTACCGGTTCGGCTCGAAAGATGGGCTATGGATGGAGTTGTTTGCGCGGTTTGATGACATCTGGAAGGCGCACCTTTCCCAGTATCTGACAGGCAAGCAGGGGCTGGCGGCGCTCGAGGCGGCGATTCAGGCACAGCGCGATATCTTCACCCGGGAGTCAGGCTACCTCCGGGCGATGTATATCCTCTGGTACGAGTCATTGGGGCGGGAATCCGATATTCGCGCCAGTCTGGCCAGCCACCATGTGATTTATCGACGCGATGTCCAGCAGTGGATCGAACAGGGACAAGCAGCTGGCGAGATCAGGGCGGACGTTGCCCCGGCGAATTTCGCTACCGGCTATTGCTCGACCATGTTCGGCACGATCTATCAGTGGGTGGTGGCCCCGGATGCAATTGACCTCGAGGCATTTTTTGAACATTTCGCTGCAACGGTAACAGTGGCGATTACCCAAAAAAGGGGAGACTAACGATGGCAAGGCTGGAAGTAGACGGTAACAAGAGCATTTATTACGAGGATTTGGGCGGCGATGGTCGCGCGATGGTGTTGATTCACGGCTGGGGTATGGACAATCGCTGCTGGGATGGCGTCATTCTGCCGCTGCAGGCCGCGGGCCACAGGGTGATCACCATGGATCACCGAGGCTGCGGTCGATCAGATCACGATTTTGCCGACCTGAGTATCGCGGCCATCGCCGGCGACGTGGCGGCTTTGGTCGCGCACCTGGGTCTTTCGGACGTCGTGGTCAACGGATGGTCTCTGGGCGGCGCCGTGGCAACCCATGCCGCCAGCCTGCTAGGGGATCGATGTGCCGGGCTGGTACTGACCGCCGGGGCGAGCCCGATTTATACCCAAAAGCCGGATCTGGAAATCGGGGGCATGCCTGAGGATGTGGAGGGCAACGTCGCGGCAATGAATGATGACCGCGTCAATTTTCTGACCATGTTGGCCACGGCGATTTGTGCCAAACCGCCGACGGATGCCGTGCTGGCCTCCATGGCCGGGGCTTTCCTGAATTCCAGCGCCAGAGCGTCAGCGACGCTGGCAGAGCTCGCGCATCTGGACCAGCGCGAGATGATGATGGCGTTGGATATCCCGCTGCTGTCATTCATCTGTGGGCAGGATGGGTTTGTTGCGCCAGACATCTCACGCTGGGTGGCAGAGAACCATCCCCGAGCGACGGGCGTAGAGTTCCCCGAGAGTGGTCATGCTCCCTTTATGGAAGAGCGGGAGGGGTACCTCGCCGCACTCAACGATTTTGTCAACGGTCTCTGAGAGGTAAAGCGCGATGGCGTCTAAGGTGGATTTTGGTCTCTGGTACGACTTCCGTAACCCGGAGCCCTGGCAGATTGATTTTGAACAGTTTTATTCCGAGCGACTGGATCAGATCGCGCGGGCCGAGACCATGGGATTCGACTCGGTCTGGTTAACCGAGCACCACTTTTGCGATGACGGCTACACGCCGTCACCATTGGTGATCCATGCGGCCATTGCGGCGCGCACGGAGCGGATGCGTCTGGGGACCAACCTGATGCTGCTGCCTCTAGCTGACCCGGTGAGGATGGCTGAAGACGCCGCGACCCTGTCTTTGATCTCTGGGGGGCGTTTTGATCTGGGTGTTGGTATCGGTTACCGGCAGCTGGAGTTCGATCAGTTTGGTCGCAAAATCTCTCATCGCCCCAGTCTGGTCGAGGAAGGGATCGAAATTCTTCGACGCGCTTGGTCGGGGGAGCCCGTCAACTTTGAGGGCAAGCGCTTCGCAGTGGGTGATTTGAAAATCACACCCAAGCCAAACAGAGCGCCCCGGGTGCTGCTGGGGGGCATGGCACCACCGGCGATTGACCGCGCTGCGCGGATTGCAGATGGGTTCCTCTGCACCGGCGGCATCGGAATGGATACCTATGTGGAGTGCCTGGAGGCTAATGGCAAGGCGCCCGAAGAAGGGAACATCATCCTCGGGTGCTGGGCGATTATCGCGGAGGATCCCGAGGCGGAGGCTGAGCGCGTTGGCGACTACGTGTTGTATCAATCCAACGAATATATTCGTTGGGGTGCCTTTGGTCCTCCAGACCAGACCCCGTTGTTCCCCGACGCCCGAACAGCCATAGAGAATGGGCTGTACGAATTGTGGGACGCTGACACGGCTGTGGAAAAGCTGAGCGCCATGATGGAGCAGTACCCCCAGATCTCCGATATCCACTTCTGGGCGCAGTTCCCCGGGGAGAGCGTGGAATCCGGTGATCGGCGGATGGCTTATATTGCGGAGAAGGTGCTTCCCCGGCTGCGATAGAGAGTATCCAACGCGCTAGGCGTCGGCTGATTGGCGGCTCAGTTTGGCTACAGACTGAGCGGTGGCGACCACCGCGCCTTCCTCGTTTTGAATGTCGGCCTCAAGAAACGCGGTTTTGAAGGTGGCCTTTTTTACCCGGCCAGTTACCCGCAATGGGTGTTGTCCGCGGCAGACCCCGATAAATTGCGTGGCGATGTCAAGGGACGCGACGCCGGAAATCGTGTCGTCCGTGCCAAACAGGGCGTGCGACATGGCGGCGTCTAGCATGGCCGTCACGAATCCACCCTGCACGACATCTCCGGAGTGGCAGTAATCCAAGGGAACGTTGAAGTTAAAGATGGCCCGTTGTGAATCCATGTCCAGCTCGATAATGCTACCGCCCAGTAATTTGATGAAGTCCGGGGCCATCGCATTGAGTTGCTCAATCCGGTTATCGGAGTCGGTCATGGTCAGGTATCCAAGGGTTTTTGAGGCGCGCAGTGTAGCGGGAAATCAACTGGAGGGCTCGGAAGATGCCTAAGTTCAACCATCAAGCAGTCGTGAGGGCTGTCAGCGGCCCTCCGCAGCGCAGGTGCCTCTCGTCGATCGCCATCGGGTGTTAAATTAATGAATAACCCTTCAACTCTTATCCAATTGTCTGACTGCCGATGTGAGGGGTTGGTCGTGCCCGACTGGTCGATTCAGTCGGGTGACAGCTGGTGCGTATTCGGACGCAACGGGTCAGGCAAGCAGCTGATCGATCAGTTGTTGGTCGGTGAGATCACGCCCTCCCGCGGCGCTGTTGAAAGAGCGCTCGACCCGGACCAGATTGCCCTCATTTCCTTTGAGCGACAGCAGGCGACCTACGAGGAGGAATGGCGGCTCGCAGCCACGGATATCATCCCGGAAGACGAGTGGGGTACACGCGTCGCAGAGTTTCTACCGCACGAGCGGCTGGATGATCCCCTCATCGATCAGCTGAATATGCGCCATCGCCTGGAGGCCTTTTATCGCGAATTGAGTACGGGCGAGAGTCGTAAACTGATGGTGCTGAAAGCGCTTCTGGATGACGCTGAGTTGCTGATTTGCGATAACCCCTTTGACAGCCTAGATCAGGGTACGGTGCAGGCGCTGAGCGAGACATTTCGTTCCGCCGTGGAGTCTGGTATTGCCGTGATATTACTGCTCAGCAATCGCTCCGATATTCCCGAGTGGGTAGCGAAGTTCGGGCATGTAGAGGCCGGTATGCTCACGGCGTTTGAGGGTGAGCGCGATGCACAATTAGCCCAGCTGGAGGCGGCTATCGGCACTGGTGCCATAGTGCAGCCAGGTATCCCTGAGGACGCTATTAGGCTCGACGCCTATAACGCGCCTTACATTGCTGAGCTGAACCAGTGCACGGTGCGCTTCGGAGACCGAAATGTGCTCGACGCACTCACGGTCAAAGTCGCGCCGCTGCAGCATACCCTGGTGACGGGAGAAAACGGTGCAGGTAAATCGACCTTGTTGGGGTTGATCACGGGCGATTGTATGCAGTGCTTCAGTAACGATGTCACCGTATTTGGGCATCGGCGGGGCAGCGGTGAGTCTGTTTGGGAAATCAAGCGGCATCTGGGTTTGGTCAGTAATGACCTACATCGACGCTACACCGTCCGTTGCGACGTGCTCTCGGTGATCTGTTCCGGTTTTTTTGACTCGATCGGGCTGTATGACGCGCCGACTGAGCAGCAGGTTAGGCTGGGTAAAGAGTGGTTGCGGGCGGTGGGCATAGCGGATCAGGCTGAGACGCCATTCCAGTCATTGAGCTATGGCGAACAGCGTTTGGTGCTGATCGCGCGAGCCATGGTGAAGTCGCCGCTCCTGTTGGTGCTTGATGAGCCGACTCAGGGCCTCGATGAGCTCAATAGAGAGCGGATTCTCGGTTTTATGTCAGCTATTGAAGCGCGTCGGCACAGCACGCTTTTATTTGTGAGCCACCGCCAGGATGAGTTTCTGCCCCTGTTTAAGCAACATATTCACCTGACGCTGAATCTTTAAAACGCAGAGAGACCCGTTTGACTCCGCCCTAGAATGAGCGCGTGTACATCATGCGTGCCCTCATAGGTATTCACCACTTCAAGGTTCGCCATGTGGCGCATAATCGGGTAGTCATCCGAGATGCCGTTGCCGCCGAGCATGTCCCGAGCACTGCGGGCAATATCCAGCGCCTTACCGCAGGAATTCCGCTTGATGAGGCTGATGAGATCGGGTGAGATCTCGCCGGCCGACAGCATTTTGCCTGCCTGAAGGCAGCCCTGCAGGGCTAGAGCGATCTCGGTCTGCATGTCCGCTAATTTCAGCTGAATCAACTGCTTAGAGGCTAAAGGTACGCCAAATTGAGAGCGATCAAGCGTGTATTGTCGCGCGGTATGCCAGCACTCTTCGGCAGCGCCCATAACGCCCCAGGCGATGCCGTAACGGGCATTGTTCAAGCAGCCAAAGGGGCCTTTCAGGCCCTCGACATTCGGCAGATAGTTTTCTTCAGGGACGAAAACATTGTCCATGACAATCTCCCCGGTGATCGAGGCCCGCAACGCGAGTTTGCCCTCTATCTTGGGGGCGCTCAGCCCCTCCATGCCTTTTTCGAGAATGAAGCCGCGGATCACGTCGTCCTCGGTTTTTGCCCAGACGATAAACACGTCCGCCAATGGACTATTGCTAATCCACATCTTGGCGCCGGTTAACCGGTATCCGCCGTCGACTGCTTTAGCGCGAGTGATCATTCCGCCTGGGTCAGAGCCGTGATCCGGTTCGGTCAGCCCAAAGCATCCAATCCATTCACCGGTCGCCAGCTTAGGGAGATATTTCTCGCGCTGTTCCTCTGTGCCGTAGGCGTAGATGGGGTACATCACTAGCGATGATTGCACGCTCATCATGGAGCGATAGCCTGAGTCCACGCGCTCGATCTCGCGCGCGATCACCCCGTAGCAGACGTAGTCGACACCGGGGCAGCCGTAACCGTCGATCGTGGCGCCCAGAAGCCCCATTTCTCCCATTTCGCGAAAGATATTGGGGTCGGTGCTTTCCTGTCGATAGGCCTCTTTGACCCGCGGTGCCAAGGCGCTTTGAGCGTATTGTTGGGCGCTGTCCCTGACCATTCGCTGCTCTTCGGAGAGTTGCGAGTCGAGTTCAAACGGGTCTTGCCAGTTGAGTGGTGTCCAACGGGTTTTTGCTGCCATGCCGAGACGCTCCGTAGGGCGGTATTAATATTTTAAGTTTAAAATATTTAAGTGATTTCGAAAAGTAATGATCGCTCGTACTTCAGTTTTTTACATCGTTGAAATTGCCGTCTTCGCTAGCGAGCTTTTCGAGCAGCGGGGCGAGTACCCAGTTGTCCGGGTTCAGCGTCGCCTGGAACTGCTTGATGCGATCCACGACTGACTGCAATCCTCTTGCTTCTGCGGCGTGCATGGGGCCACCGCGGAATCGCGGAAATCCATAGCCGTGACAGTAAACGACATCAATATCACTGGCGCGCTGTGCAATGCCTTCCTCCAGAATACAGGCGCCCTCGTTGGCCAGCGCGAGCGTCAGGCGATCTACAATTTCGTCTTCTGTTATTTCTCTCGGCGTAATACCCAATTCGGCCCGGGTTGCCTCGATGATCTCACTCACGATGGGGTCTTCCTCTCTCGCTCGAGTTTCGGCGTCGTAGCGGTAATAACCCGACCCCGACTTCTGTCCCAAGCGCCCGGCCTCGACCAGCCGATCGGCGAGCAGGTAGTTCACTCGCGGTCCTTTTTCTTCATCAGTAAGTTGTTCGCGAGCTTTGTAGCCAATGTCCAATCCAGCGAGGTCACCGACGGCCAGGGGTCCCATCGCCATGCCCCAGCGCTCCATGGCCTGATCCACTTGGGCAGGGGAGGCGCCTTCCATCACGCAGAGTGCCGCCTCTCGACCATAGTGCCGAAGCATCCGGTTGCCGATAAAGCCGTAGCACATTCCTGACAACACGCAGACCTTGCCGATTCGCTTGCCCACCGACATGGCGGTTTGAAGGGTAGCGTCGTCACTGGCATCTCCACGGACCACTTCGAGCAGGCGCATGACGTTGGCAGGACTAAAAAAGTGCATGCCGACAACGCGACCTGGCCTGTTGGTGACGTCAGCTAGAGCATCAATGCTTTGATAAGAGGTGTTGCTCGCCAGTATGGTGTGAGGATCACAGATTTCATCAAGCTGCTTAAACACCTGCTGCTTCAATTCCAAATTCTCAAACACGGCTTCAATGATGAGATCCGCTTCCTTCAAGCTCTCCCAATCAGTGGTCGCTTTGAGGTGAGAGAGGAACCCAGAAACCTGATCTGCTGAGAGACGCCCGCGCTGCACGCTGATGTCGTAGTTTTTGCGGATAATATTCATGCCGCGATCGATGCCGTCTTGGTCCTGATCGACCAAGGTGACCCGAAAGCCCGCCTGCGCGAAACACATGGCAATGCCACCACCCATGGTGCCTGCGCCGATAATGCCAACACGCTTGACCGGCTTTGCTTCGGTACCTGCCGCCATGTCTAGAATTTTGGCTGCCGCGCGTTCAGCGAAGAACTGGTGTCGTAGCGCGCTCGATTGTGGGTCTGCCATGCAGGCCTCAAAGGCCTGCCTTTCGAATTTCAATCCCTCCTCGAAGGGCATCGTGCCGGCGGCACTCAGGCAATCTAAGATCCGCTGAGGGGCAGTCTGTCCCTTTAGGCGTTTGGCGATGGTGTCGCGGGCGCCCGAGAGCAACGCGGTATCGTCATCATTGAACTGGAGAGGAAGATCTTTAGTGAGGCGCTTGCCGGCTCCCCGCCCGAGCAGATCTTCCGCGAAAGCCTCGGCTGCGCGTGCCAAATCGTCACCGCTGACCTCATCGACAATGCCTGCAGCGTGGGCGTCACGGGCGCTGAGGGGGCGGCCACTCGTGATTATGTCGATCGCAATTTGTAGCCCTGTCAGTCGCGGCAGCCGCTGGGTCCCGCCTGCGCCAGGAAGCAGACCCAAATTGACTTCGGGCAAACCGACTTTTGCTGTTTCGACCGCCAGACGGTAGTCACAGCACAGTGCCAGCTCTAATCCACCACCGAGGGCTGTGCCGTGAATAGCGGCAAGGATCGGTTTGGGGAAGGATTCCAGGGCATCTAGTACGGTTGCCAAAGAGGGCTCTTGAGGTGGTTTACCAAATTCGCTGATATCTGCGCCCGCGATAAAGGTTCTGCCCTCGCAGCGCAAAATGACGATTTCGGTATCATCGTTCGAGGCCATCGTTAGCCGTTCTAGAATCCCACTTCTGACGCTGTGCGAGAGGGCATTCACGGGGGGTGATTCGATCAAGATGGTGCCGATTCGCTGATTTACCGAATAGCTAACTGAAGGTGTCATGCAGATATCTCTTGGAATTTCCGCGGATCACAAAGCGCGGCGGGTGTATCAGAGCAAATTACTTGATTGCTAGTATGTGGTCCGCTTGGCGTGAGGCGAGTGCGGTTAATGTAAACGTCGGGTTCACCGCGCCGCTACTGGGGAACAATGCGGGCCCCGCCACGTATAGATTGTCGGTGTCGTGCACACGCCCAAAGGCATCGGTCACGGATTCCGCGGGGTCGTTACCCATGACCGCGCCGCCCATGTGATGCTGCCCAATTCGAGGGCCAGACCAGACTTCTGAGGCGCCCGCAGCTCGCATAATGTCTGCGCCCTCTGACATGCGCTGAGCACACCTCGCTGCCGCGGAGGGGTCTAAATCATGATGGGCATGCGCATGGGCAATGCCGTCGGAGTCTACTCGGTCGCTCAGAGTGATACGGTTTTCGGGCAGCGGAATATCCTCGCAGACCAGAGTCATATTGCCCAAGTGCCTGGAGGCTCTCTTGAGCCATGGCTCCAATTCCGCTCCGAATATATCGGGTCTGTTGGTTCCATATCCGAGCAGATCATGCGGCTTGATGGCGTGTCCGATCATCCACTGACTTGAGCCAAAGCCGCCGGGGGCATCTTTCTGGTCGTAGTCATCATGATTGAGAAGCTGTCCTGCCGTGACGCCCTGATGCGGAGACATTTCCTCATCAAATAATCCGAAGATCGTTCCTGCGGGATGGGTCATCAAGTAGCGACCGAGTTTGTCAGAGTGATTGCCCGGAGCGGCGTATTTGTCTGTTGCAGAGCTTAGAAGTATGCGCACCGACTGCACCGCAAATGCAGAAACAATGATGTGCTCAGCATGCAAAGTCTTGCGCTCGCCGCCCTGCAGGTACTCCACGCACTCGATGCGCTGGGGGTTTTGGGGGTTCCGTATGACGCGCGATACCCTTGCGTTGTGTTCTATGCGCGCGCCCGCCGTTTGCGCGCGCGGCAGCCAGACGGCGAGCGGGTTACCCAAGGCGCCTATCGAGCATCCTGAGTCACACCAGCCGTCGTAGTGGCAAGCCTTTCTGCCCTTGTAGGGCTCACTGTTAATCGCCAGAGGCAGCGGTGCGGTGTGGCGGCCGGTTTTCTCAAAGCCCTTTGCAAGCACGCGCGACTGAGCAAAAAGCGGCAGCGGGGGCATGGGGTACGGTGCACCTTCCGGTCGCCATCGCTCCTGCTTGCTGTCTCCGCTCAGTCCCACCTCGGCCTGTACTTGGTCGTAATGGGGGGCAAGGTCTGCGTAGGTCAGAGGCCAGTCGAGCCCCAGCCCGTGGTCGCTGTTGAGCGAAAAATCTCCCTCATGCATTCGCAACCACACACCGTAGTGATGGAGAGCAGATCCTCCGGTACCCGTGCCCGCGTTGAACGCGTGTCCGATTTTATGGTCCCCAGATTCAGATACCGCGGGCTCAGACCACTTCAATTTTCTAGCCCAGATTTGAGAGCTGACGAGGTCGCCGAGCTTCCGTTCAGGGCCGGCCTCTAAGACACTGACTGACTTGCCGCCCTCTGCCAATCGAGCGGCCAGCGTCAATCCTGCGGCTCCCGCGCCGACAATGATCACGTCACAGTCTTTTCTCACCATGGCTTATCCGGCTTGATTTGTGCCATGTAAGGAATTCCAAGCTTTTCGAATCCCTCCGAAGTGCCATAGGTAACGTCAAGGGCGTCAGCGCGCAGCACAAATAGCACATAGCTCGCGGGCGGACCTGCCCATCCAGAGAGAGAGTCAGTAGCCATACTGGTGACAAATGTGTGCGCCGAGGTGTTCTCATCGGCCAGTGACATGACGTTATCTGCCGCCGCTCGATAGAACTCAGTTTGAGCAGAGGTATCTACCCCGAGATATTTGCCGATCAGCAAGGACTCATCACCAGCTTGAAGTTGCAGGTCAATGTAAGCCGCGAGACCTGCGGCTGCAGCGCCGGGTACCAAAGCGTCCCCCAGCATCGATAATGCTTTACATTGTTCGGGGGAGAGCACTTGTGGCTCAAATACCCGTGCCTCAGCCTCCCGCGGGGTCAACCACAAGCACTGTCCGGCAACGATAAAAAAGCCCGCAGCAGTGCCGCGGGCTAGGAGATGTCGCCGACTCAGCGATTCGGGCATCAGAAGTCCTTGCGCACGCTCAGGGAGTAGTAACGCGGAGCGCGGTAGGCCACTTCGTTACAACCGCAAAGGGTGGCGAGGTCGAATCCCTGAACGCCGGGGCGCTCGTCGCCCAAATTGCGCGCGGCGAGTGTGGCTATCCAGCCATTGGTCTCGTAACTGATCAGCGCATTGGCCACCGTGTAGCTGTCAAACTTGTCAGCGTCGAAGTTTCTCAAGTTGTAGTAGTACTCATCCGAGTAGCTGACGTCCGCTTGTAAGGCGATCTCTCCGCCCAGTGCATCGAAGGCGTACCGGATCAGACCCGTTGCTTGGAATTCCGGAGCGTAGGTGGGATCAACGTCGGACGAAGGCAGGGGTGAGCCGTTGCGCAAGCTAACATCCTTGACCGTCGCGTCGAAGTAGGCCGCATTGAACAGCAGATCGAGGCCCGGCACTGGGGAGCTCTGGATCTCTATCTCTGCGCCGTAGTTGTCTGCATCTCGGTTAATCACGACGCCGCCAACACCCACGAACAGGAACGCTTGATAGTCTGCGTAGTCGTAGTAGAAAACCGATCCATTAATGCGTGTCAGCCCGTCTCCAAGCGTAGCTTTGAAGCCGCCTTCATACGACGTCAATACTTCTTCGTCGTAGGGGAGTGAGCCAGGCCCGCCCGCCCCGTAGAAAGCGCCGAGTAGGGGTGCGTTGTAGCTGCCCGCTTTCACGCCTCGATTCACACCGCCGTACAACATCAGGTCGTCCGACATGTCATAGGTGACCTGCAGCTTGCCTGCCCAATAGTTTTCAGAGACGTCATCGCTGTATTCCACGCCGGTTCCAGGGAAGCACTGACTGGCATCGCTGAAGCAGGGGTGTGTGTTCACAACAAATGAAGATTCCGAGGGGGCAACGCCGATATTCAATTCGAAGTCTTTTTCCTCGCGCATAGCGCGCAGGCCACCAATTAGGGTCACTCGGTCAGTAAGATCGAATTCCATTTGCCCAAAGACGCTGTAGGAATCGGTCTCCAGGCCCGCCACCGTGCCGACATCAATCGGGACACCACCAAACACATCAGCGAAAGATGCCTGCGGTCCTTTCAGGCCATTGTCCGACTCCGAATCGATATTCAAATAATAGACGCCCGCGACCCAGCGAGAGCGGTCCGTCTCGCCGCTCAGTCTGAATTCCTGGGTGAAACTGGTGGCATCAACTCCGGCATAGTTGGCGAGCTGGTTGACTGGTGCAGAATCGACGTCAATGAACAGCAGCTTTTCGTAATCTTTGTGGTCGGTGATCGATACGAAATTCATGCCGTTCGACAGCTCGTAACTAATTTTAAAGTTGACGCCGGAGTTCTCTGTGCTCCCCTGATCGGCAAAAGCGAAATCACCGGAGAACGAAAAATCGTCTCCATCCGGATCCAAATAACCAAAAAAGTCAGCTCCGGGGGCAAGTCGCCCGGGCAGGCCGCCGCCGCCGCCGGGCAGCCACTGGTCGCCATCCTCGATATCGGCACCTGCATCGAGTCCGGTATCGTTACCATTGGCATCATAAAGCGCCGACAGGCGGCTCTCACCGGCTGGTGTGTTGATGACATTGATCAGTTCCGGCGGCGTGTCGGGGTTACCATCGTGATCTTGGGCGATCGCGAAAGTCGACTTGCTCTGGTAGGGGCCTGTGGCGACTTCGCTGTCTGAATAGTTAAAGCTCAAATCCATGCGCAGTCGATCATTCGGCTCAAAAGCCAACCGAATCCGCGCTGCCATGGTGTCGTCATCACCCAGGTCAGCTCCGGAGCCCGGGCCGGGATCCCCAAGGAAGGGCAGTTGGTCAGCGTTGCTGTATAAATTCTCGAGGTAGGGATCTTGATCGCTGTATCGAATCGCTGCGCGCGCGGCAAAGGTCTCTGATAACGGACCTCCAATAGCGGCCTCTACGACTGTCCGATTTGCGTTATTCGGGACATCAAATTGTCCAAACTCGACATCGACATAGCCTTCCAGCCCGTCGAAGGAGGGCGCATTGGAAATAAAGTGCACCAAACCGCCCGTGGCGTTTCTTCCGAACAGCGTGCCTTGTGGGCCCTTCAGTATTTCTACTCGGTCGACGTCAAAGACGGCAAAGGTTTGTGCCTGCGCTACCGCAATGTAACCCTCGTCAAGGTAAACCGCGTTGGGCGCCTCGATAATGTCATTGAAGTCGTTTTGGGTGACGCCTCGGATCGAGAATTGCGTGTTCTGCCCTGCCAGATTTCCCGAGATGTGAACTCCGGGAGAAAAGGCGGCAATATCGAAACTTTCCGACACGCCGAGGGCGTTCATTTGCCGCCCGGTAAAGGCATTGATCGCGATAGGAACTTCTTGCAGGTTCTGCTCGCGTTTCTGTGCGACGACGACGACCTCTTCCAGAACGCTCTGCGCGAGGACTGGGCTGGATAGGGTAACGCCGGCCACAGCGCTGAATAGGGTTTTGCGAAGGATGCGGGGGTTCATATGTATGCTCCGTTATGGATCGGTAGACACAATGTTCGGATACTCTAGTGCATTGTCCTGCAATCGAGGCGCTATTCGCAAGATGTTTTAACCTTAAAATGATTGGCCGTGTATGTCAGTTCCGCGGTCATTGCAGGTGGGCATAGTCGTCAGATGCGCAGCACCACCTTGCCCTGAGTATGGCCACTTTCCGATTCTAGGTGCGCGTCCATCGCCTCCGCCAGCGGGCGCACCTGAGTCTTGGGCAAGGTGATCTCGCCGGACTGATACAAGCTCACCAACTCCCTCAGCATGTCGCCATCCGGTCGGTGATGTAGAAATTCTGCTGTGATATTGCGCTGCTCAATTTCATCCATCTCGGGAGGTTCGTTGTTCATGTAGGCGACGCGGCCCCCGTCTTTTGTGAGTCGAATGGCCGCTTCAGCAGTCCCATTGCCCAGCAAGGCTTCAAGCACTAGATCAACGCCAGCGGGCTCTTGTTGCCGTAACACGGATTCATAGTCCTCAGCGTGGTAGTCAATGACCACGTCTGCACCAAGCGATTTGACGTAATCGTGGTTTTTGGCGCTGGTGGTGGTGTAGACCTTGGCGCCCAGATGCTTGGCCATGGATATAGCCACGCTGCCGACGCCGCCAGCGCCCGCCTGAATAAACACAGATTGCCCGGCTTGGAGTTGGCCGAATTCGCTCAGCGCCTGCCAGGCGGTCAGGCTCACCAATGGCAGGGCGGCGGCCTGTTCAAAGTCTATTGACTCCGGTTTTTGAGTGATTGAGGCGGCGTCAATGGGACAGTACTCCGCGTAGCTCCCATGTTGTATCGACCAGGTAAATGCGAGGCCAAGCACCTCATCGCCCACCTGCCAGTCAGTGACCTTTGTGCCGACCTTCACAATCCTGCCGGCCAGATCCCAGCCGGGAACAACTGGGAAAGTACGCGTGATGTACTCCTGTAGCTCGCCACTCCGCAATCGGCGATCAATGGGATTGACTGATGTAGCGACTACCTCAACCAGCACTTCATGCTCTTGAGGCTCCGGAGTGGGGCGCTCACCCACTTGTAGCACTTCTGCTGCGCCGTGTTGTTCATAAAAGATTGCTTTCATATCGGTTCCTCCAATTGTGAAAGTGAGGTTAACAAATGGAATATCATGCGCGCCAAAGTTGCATCCGCTCAGGTATCCAACGCCAGTGGATGCAGTGGTTGGTTCTCTTGCTTCCGTCGGGCCTGATATTCCTCATAAATGTCCGCATAGTCAGTCGGGTCATACTGGCTAAATAGTCCGGCTAAAATATTAGGCATTTTGCGGTATGGGTTAAGTCCGAGATCCTGCAAGAGCACGTCGAGGTATTGCTGAAACCGGGTGTTCACCGCACAGGAACGCGACGGCTCAAAATTGACGTGGTCACGCTTCCATTGCTGCACTCTTCCCATGCTTTGTTGCATTTCAGCGGCGTCGGGTAGGGTGAGGTCACCGGTGAGTACTGCAGACAGCCACAACATGCCGACTTCAACCGCCGGAACGTGCATAAAGCCATGGTTAAAGCCGGCAAAGGCTAGCCGAGGGATCAGCGCTCAACTCTACGTTTTGAGAAATTATTTCTCTCTGCCAACTATCCCAAGACTGGTTTCAGTCGACTGGATGCCGCAGACCTTTGGCCTCTAGCCTTGGCAGCACCTCTTGCCTGAAGTAGGGAAACTCCTTGGCATAGTCCACGAATGAGAGGGTGGTGCCGGCGATACCTGTCGCACTCAACGTTTCCAGCAGGTCAGCGATGGTGTCCGGTGTGCCCACTAACGGAAAACCGCCATGGCCGGCGGCGAATCGATCGCGAAACATTGCAAGGGCTTCTTTCGTGAATGACTGAGCGTGCATGCCCTGCAGCGTCATTAGGTTGTCTACCGCCTCCCAGTCGGCATTTTCGCTCGCATACCAATTGAGATACTCATCGGCCTCTTTCTGAGTCGGTCGACACACAACGGTACAAAAAGTCAGCACTTGAACGTCGCGGCCCACCGACTGGGATTTCTGTTTTATGTCCGAGACTGTCTCCCGAGCCTGATCAAAGTCAAACACCGGCGTGAACAAAAAATCGGCGTTTCTCATCGCGAACGCGCGACCTTCCTCTGACGCGGCTGCATTGATCACCGGGACTCGTTCTTGTACTGGATGGGGCTGCCCATAAACGCCTTTCCCGTTGAAAAATGAGCCCGTCCAGTCAAAGGCGCTGTCTTCTTTCCAGAGTCGTGTCACATAGTCGAACCATTCTTGAGCCATCGCATAACGGTCACTATGGTCGCTGGGCAAGTCCATACCAAAGGCGTCGTACTCTGGCTTGTTCCAACCGGCGACGACGTTCAGGCCGATTCTCCCGTTGGAAAGCTGATCCAGAGTGGCGAGTTGCTTTGCCACCACAATGGGGTGATTGAAAGCAGTGTGCACAGTGGCAAAAACTTGAATGTTTTTTGAGTGGGCCGCGAGGCCAGCAGCCCAGGTCACAGTCTCAAGAACGTTTCCGTGAAAGTCGGTCTCACCGCCGTAGCCAATCCAACGAGCGATGGGCAGCATGAACTCTATGCCGGCGTCGTCGCATTGCTTTACCAGATCGAGGTTGTTTGCCCAGTCGTTATTCCATCGTTCAGGGACCTTCGTGACGGCCATACCACCCGAGCAATTGGCGGAGAACGTCCCCAGTTTGAGTCGGTTTTCATTGAACATGGGTGCGGGCGTTCTCTGCATGGTTATTTCTCCACTCCTGAACGTTTCTGAGGCAGTTCGAACATAATATTTTAGGCTTAAAATATACTGTCAGGATCGGCAGACCCATGCAAGCCCGGCAACAGCCTTAATAGCATTGTCGCCGTGATGTCAGGCGCGACTCAGCCAGGTTGAAGAGGCACTGTTTTTTTTAAGGAGGACACGATGGATTACTTCGAGGATTTTACTGTTGGCCAGCGCATTCCCTTTGGTCGTTACACAGTGACCGGAGCCGAGATTGTTGAGTTCGCGGAGCGGTTCGACCCCCAGGCCTTTCACGTTGATGAGAGTCATCCATTAACCACAGAATTGGGCGGGATCATGGCCAGTGGCTGGCACAGCACAGCGATTTTTATGCGCCTTGCGGTCGACGCGTATCTGGGCAACGCAGCCGTGCTGACGTCCCCTGGTGTCGACGAGCTACGCTGGCTGGCGCCGGTGCGAGCGGGAGATATCATCAGCGGCGAAGCAACTGTCGAGGAGACCAGATTGTCTGTCTCAAAACCCGATCGCGGCATACTGACGACAAGTGTGCGCTTATGGAGCCAGCAAAAAGTGGATGTGTTGACAATGACAACGCATGCTTTTGTGCGGGTCCGTTCACAAAATTAGAGGGGCGCTTGAATCCAAGGGCCAGCAAATTTCTCGTTGCACGTTATTTGACTGCTGTCGCCTCGATCTCGACCAGTGCCTCGTCTTCTATTAGGGCTGATACTTCCACTACCGACATTGCTGGAAAGTGCTTTCCCATGATTTCCCGATAAGTGCGTCCGACTGCGTCAAGGTCTGCGAGGTACTGCTGTCGGTCGGTGACATACCAGGTCATACGGGTTACGTGCTCGGGGCCTGCTCCAGCACTGCCCAGAATGGCAACCACGTTCTCAAGTGCCTGTCTGAACTGGCCGATGAAGTCATGGTATTCAAAACGCTCGTCTTTATTCCAACCAATCTGCCCTCCGCAAAAGATCATAGAATCGCCCTGAGCGATGACACCATTGGCGTAACCCTTTGGGCGTGTCCAGCCCTCAGGCAACAAGGTCTTGTGCATACCGATTTCCCGGTTTGTAATGACGGTCTAGCCATTATATTTTATACTTAAAATATTCACCAGAACTTAGCGCCTTTACACGACAGGGTGACGAGAGTCTTGATAGCGTGAGAGTTTCGCAAGAAAAGCAGGAGAAGACAGATGACAAATGCGGTGTTGATGGATTTGGCGGTGGGACTGGTTACCGGTTCGATCAAAGTGGTAGACCTGAGTGTGACCCTCTCACCGGAAACGCCTATTCTGGAGTTGCCCGAAGAGTTCGGCTGGGGCAAGTCCTGGCCATTCTCAAAAGAAGAGATCTCCCGCTACGACGATCGCGGACCCGCGTGGTATTGGAACAATATCAAGTGTGGTGAACACACAGGCACTCACTTTGACGCCCCGATTCATTGGGTAACGGGTCAGGATCTGCCTGATAACGCCACCGATACGCTGCCTCCGGAACGGTTTGTCGGCCCCGCCGTGGTCATCGATGCTGTTGCCGAAGCAGAGAATGACCCCGATTTTTTAATGTCGCTCGATTTTTTAAAATCTTGGGAGTCGGAAAACGGCACCATTCCTGACGGCGCCTGGGTGCTGTACCGCACCGATTGGTCAAAAAAAGGATCTAAAGAGGCTTACCTCAATAAAGACGAGACCGGCGGCCATACCCCGGGCTGGGATCCCGAAACGGTCGCTTTCTTGGCCCAAGAGCGAAACATCATTGGTGTAGGAGTCGAGACGGTTGGCACAGATTCTGGTCAGGCGGCTGGTCAGGATCCGATGTTTCCTTGTCATAACCTGATGCACGGCGCCAATAAATGTGGCTTGGCCAGTCTGCGTAACCTCGATCAACTTCCGACAACGGGCGCTATTCTAATTGCCGCGCCGCTTAAAATTGAGCGGGGATCGGGCAGTCCGTGTCGGGTAATCGCGCTGGTGCCTCAGGGCTGACGAGAGGCTCTTATTTTGGCTGAGCGTTCCTTCACTGAAGAAGTCAAAAAGCTCCGCGCCGGGGACGGTGAAGTCTTCAAGGGTGAAGGTATTCTTGCGATCACCAAGGCGCTGCTTCAGTCTGGCGTGTCTTATGTAGGCGGCTATCAGGGGTCTCCTATCTCGCATTTAATGGATGTGCTCAACG